>VTLG01010187.1_pt1 | contig 11629 bp, 15 predicted proteins | sample 4694571 | NCBI WGS metagenome assembly VTLG01 (sample SAMN12604809, study PRJNA352737) | marine metagenome | biome: ENVO:00000447; feature: ENVO:00000209|ENVO:00000569|ENVO:01000036; material: ENVO:00002151; isolation source: viral sequences binned using virsorter ... | reverse complement strand
GTGGATTAGCACCAGCAGATGTTGGAGCTGGTGTTGCATCTTCATTTAAATTTTCTTTTAGAGACTCACTAATAATCTTATTATAGGCTTCAGTCAGACCTCTAATTCGCTCTGTGCTCATTTTCCTAAGACTTTTTCAAGTATTTATTAAGCCACTAACTCAACAAACTCACCAAGAATCTTCTTATTCATCTTTTTAGTCTTAAGTGACTTAACAAATGCTCTTTTTATTTGAGCTTTTGTTGCATCATCATTAACAGCAAAGTCATCATTTTCTGATAATGAAGAAGAATTAATACCAAAATAACTATTATATCCAGAAGTTTTAATAGAAAATGCTTTATCCTTTTTCCAATCTTTCATAGTTTGATCAAATTTATTACCCTGATATCCACAATATCTACGAATAAATGCTCCAGCATCTCTAGATTCTAAAACACGAATTCCAACAAAATTTACATCTACAAATTTATCTTGAAGATTACGGAGTAAAGTATCTGTAAATCCCCAATAAGAATCATCAAATTGATATGTACTTCCTATTTTTCTATCACGAAGAAAACAATTAGTACCAATATAAGAAGTACCCATATAATTACCTTCTTCCCAACGATGTTTAAATTCTTTATGGTATCTTACTTGATATGCTTCACCATCAGTAAGAATAACACACTGAACTTTCTGTAACTTATTCTGAGTTTTAAATTGAGGAAGAATTTCATGCAGTGCAATTAAAGTCTCATTTAAAGGTGTACCAGAAAGATTCATTCCCAAAGGTACATTGTAATGATTCCAATGATGGTCATTAAACTTAGTAGCGATACGAAATATATTTTTCATTTGATATTCCAATGTTTTAGAATTTACTTTATGAGTAAACAAATTCATCAAACTAAAAGTATCACAAACATGAATTACTCCTTCTTTTTTATCATAAACAGAATGACGGATTCCATCTTGATGAGTTGGATAATCATTAGTAAAAGCATAAACCTCAAATGGAATAGATACCTTCCTACAAAACCAAATTAGATTATAAAGTTGCTTAAGAGTATCAAGCATAACACGACCCATAGAACCACTCCAATCAAGAATGAATACTAATCCATGATTCTTACCATCAGGAAGAACTGTTACCTTTTTAAATAGATCTTCATTAAACTTATATGTATGAAGTTTTGATGTATCAAGAACACCAGTTCTAGCAGTAGCAGAACGAGCATATGCATCAGCAGATTTTTTCATCTCAAATTCTTTAACCAAGTAACTAACTTCTTTTTGTGCTGATCTTTTAAACTTTATAAAATCTTGATCTGCTTTCTCAAATCTATCTTTTGGAAAATAATCATTATACTCCTCTCTTCTTTTGTGATATTCTTCCTCTTCATGTGCCCAATATGCATCTATCTCATCATGAATCTTTTCATTAGATATTATAATTTTATTTACCTTCAATTTAGGTAATTCAACATAAACATTTTCAACACCAGAAACTTCACTAAGATTTTTAAGAGCATTATCAAATGCTTCCATAGTTTCAACATCTAATGTCTCAGATCCAGACATTCCACCACTCTTCTCCATTTGATCCTCAAATTCCTCAACAGAAAGCTCTTGAGATGGATCATGTTGATCTGTACCACCATATCCATTCTCCATAGTCTCTTCCAGTTCTTCCTCAGTCATTTCATCTTGACCATTCTCAATATCACCAAATTCCGTTTGTATTTCTTTTGCCTGTTTTTGTTCTTCTTTTGCATCCTCCATCTTCTGCTTCATAAACTTATAAAGAACTTCAGATGCATCTAAAGCATCATCGAAAGATTCAGTAGAACCAACTAAATCGACAATCTCCTTTTCAGCATCTGAAAAAGGTATATCAACGAAGTTACCAACCTTAAAATGTAAATTAACCCTATCAGCAAGATTAAAGTCATAAAGATCTTGATTATTAATATCAAAGAAATCATTGTCGTTTAACTCCTGATAACCATAGTAAAAAGTTTTAGCAAGACCAGCATATCTTCTCTTCATTAACTTCTCAATTCTAGCATCCTCAACAACATTTACAATACCATGTGGAACTTTACGATCTTTAGACCAGTCTATATCAGGTGTATAAAGAGCATGACCAACCTCATGTGCAACTAAGGAATCAATAACACCATTACTTGCTTTCTCCCACATAGGAAGAGTTAAGACTCTGGTATGAACATTAAATTCAGCAGTATCTACTTTCTTATGCTCTACAACCAAATCTTCAGTAGCTAAAAGTTTAGCAAGTTGTGATTTAATTTCGTGTTGAACAGGCATTTGTTTTCTTATCGATATACCTATAATACAACGAAACCCCACGCTTGGTGGGGTTCTGTAGACGCTTTATCAACTGTCTACGCCTTTCTCTTGCAGAACGTAGAGCTTGTGGTTTCAATTTTCGTTTCGCATCCTTCTTGGAGTGATGCTGCCAGTTTGGAGTGGTCATGGTACTCTAGGTAGCTTCCTCAACAGGTTAACAATAGGTCCGATTTTTTTCAACCCCCTACCAACAATTTGTCTTTGTATAGGTGTTGGACCAGTTTTAAGACCTTTAGTAAATGACCATATAGGATTAGGAATATTTGTTAATTTACCAGTTGTTTTATTTTTAACTTTACCTATTTGAGATACATCATCCTTCCACAAAGTTTTCCAACTAGCAGTATCCTCATTAGGAATCCTAACATTCTTACCTTTATTCCACCAAGATTTCAAATCTTCATTAAATTGTCTATATGTTTTCATTAGACTTTTTTAGATATTTAGACTAATTGAGAAAATCCTTTAACCTTCTCAAATTTTAAAACATTCTCAAACTTATCTTGCATATCAACTTTATGAGATATTACAAAGATATTAGCATCCTTAATTACAAAACGAATAATCTTTAAAAACTCATCTGTACCAAATCCATCCAATGAAGAATCAAATACCTCATCCATAATAAGAAGGTTGGTATTAACTGAATTTTTAACTCTAGCAACTTCTCTCCATGTAAAAAGTAATGCTAAATCAATTCTCATCTTTTCACCTTCAGAAAATGAAGAGTATGAAAAATCTTCATGAATTGGAGATTCTATACTTTCATTAAACTCTTCATCTAATTTAAAATTGATATAAAAATCCATCTTCTGCAGATACTTATTTACCTGCTGATTAATGAAAGGAAGATATCTTTTAATTATTTTTGTCTTTACTCCATCATCCTTCAGTATAGAATATGAATAATCATAATATATGATTTCTTCTTTCTTATCTGCTAAGTCTACTGTTGTTGTTTGGAGATTAGTTTTAAACTCTGCTAACTTTTCATGCTCAGTATTTCTGTTCTTAAGTTGTTCGGCAATTGTTTGAACTTCCTCTTCAAGACTTCTGATTTGTCTTTGGTTGAGGCTGATACGAGTATTGTTTTGAGAAACGTCATTGTTGAGTTTAGTAATCTCCTTAGATAGTTTGGTGAAGTGACGTTCTCGTTCCTCTTCTTTTTGAATTGCTTCCTCTAGTTCTTTATAACCAGATTGCAACTCCTTTGCTTTATTTTGAACGTCAGCAATTCTATTTACACGAAACTCTTCTTCTATGTTCTGACTACAGGTAGGACACACTGTATTATCTGTGAAAAACTTATGTTCTTTCGTAATTGTGGATACTTTTTGAGTAATTTTACCTTTTAAATTGTTTAGTTTCTTTAACTTTTGAGTAGCACCAGTAACTTCCTCCTGCTCCTTAATAAGATCTTTAATGTTAGATTCTTTAAATTGATTATGTTCTATATGAGTATCTACCTCAACAGTTAATACCTTAATTTTATCATCCTTCTCCTTTATACTCTCTTTACTTAACTCCTCCAATTCTTTAATAAAATTCTTTTGCATGACCATCTTATCTTTAAGATTATCTTTCTTAAGATCTAAAGATTTAACTTGATTTCTTTTATCTCTAATTTGATCTTTTATCAAATTATTCATAGCAGAAAAGATACGAATATCCAAAAGATCTTCAATAACTTCTCTACGATTATTACCAGATAATTGCATAAAAGGTACAAATGTACTGCTACCCAATATTACAATTTGAGTAAATGACTTATAATTTAATTTAAGTATATTTTGCTCCAAACTACGTTGCATAGTTCGATCATCTGATTCCTTATGTAAAGGAACTCCATCAACTTCAATATCAAATATATTAGGTTTTATACCCCTACGAACTTTATATTGCTTATTATTAATTTTAAAATCTATCTCAACAACACATTCTCTCTCATTAGTAGCATTAACCAATTGTCCCTTATTAATTTTACGAAATGGTTTATTAAAAAGAGCAAACGTTAAAGAATCAAGTACCGTAGATTTTCCAGCACCATTAGTACCAATTACAAGATTGGTATGGTTCTGTTGAAAATCTATTTCAGTCCAATGATTACCTGTAGATAAAAGATTTTTCCACTTAATTTTTTGGAATGTTATCATACTTGTCTTTCGGAGGAATAACGATGTCGTTAGGTTTGATCACAGCATATTTGTAATTATACATCCTACATGTCTTTATTGCAAGGTCTGTATTCACATCTATAACATCCATCTCGCCATCTTCCTGAGCTTCCAATAACATTGCATAACGGTCTGCATCATCTTTCTTTTCAAATAAAAATAAAACCTTATCACCATCCCTATCCTCAACAGCATAAGCACCTTCATCCTTTTTTTCTTTTATTGTAAGAAGAAACATTATTCTACCTCACAAGCCTCCCTATACACTTTCTGAAGAATACCTTTAACTATTGATTTATCACAATCAATTTCAGAGTCATCAATATATCTATTTAAAATGGAAAGTGTATTTTCAGATTCTTCTACCTCAAAATCATCATTGTCTTGAATTACAAAATTTTCAATAACTTTTAATTCACTTACTCCAACAGAATAAAGTTTATCTAAAAATTTCTCAAATTTTCTTTGACTTGTTTTCTGACGTACAATAACTTTTACAATCTTATTATTATACTCACTAGCATCAAATAATTGATGTGGTGTATCTTCATAGTAAACATTATAGAATAATCTATATGGATTATCTATTGGAGTATGTTCTAAAGTTTCAGTATCAAAAATATGAAATCCCCTTGAATCATTAACATCGTTCCAATATAATTCATATGGATTACCTAGATAATATATTTTACCATCAGTAGAACGAGTATGATAATGACCAGAATAAACCTTATCAAACTTAGAAAGAATATCACTATCCATACCATCTTCCATCATATGACCACGAGTAGCAACAAACCCATTAAGTTCAAGATGACCCATAGCAACCTTTGCATTTGATTTCTTAATTAGATCAAATGTTTTTTCTTGATTTTCACTATTAATCCAAGGTAAAAGAAGAATTTTTAATTTATCAATAGTAATTTCTTCTGCTTCAGGATAAATTGAAATATTTTTATACTCATTTAAAAGTAAATTTATAGTATTAACCTGATTAGTATCTTTATAATATGCAGTATGATTACCAACAATAGTATGCAATTTAACACCCATACTATCAAGAACACTAAAATAATTATTCTTTGCCCAATCAATTGACCACAGATCAATCGCTCTACGATTATCAAATGTATCTCCCATATCAATCACAGTAGTGATATTATTTTCTTTTAAATATGGGAAAAAGATATTATCGTAAAACCTTTTGAAATAATCGTGAAATAGTTTAGAACTTTTACGAGCACCAAAATGCTGATCTGTTATTATTGCTACTTTCATCTATTACCAGACTTATACTGAATATTATCCTTAATAGTATTATAATCAGAACTACTACCAGCAAGAGCAGTATCATCAACCATCATAACCTCATCAAATCCTGTTCTTTCAATAATCTTTGTCTTAATTTCTAACTGCTTTTTCTCCTTCTGAATTCTCCTAAGAAAAGCGTAATGAATAATCTGGGTAAAATATGCAAATGGATTTCTAGACTTCTCTGGATCGAAATTATGGATGTATTGTACGCAATTTTCAATACCATCAGATATCATATCCTCCCTGAACATATAATTTACAAAGTTTGGCTTGTATGATAGGTGTGTAGCAATCTTTAGAAAACACTCACCAAGATAGTTTGTGATCCTTGGTTTAGGTAAATCATTTTCTTTTGCATGAGCAACCTTTGCTCTGTAAACAATCAATGCTTCTAAGAGCTCTTTATTATTCACATAATGTTCTGATTTCTTCTTTACCATAGCATTGAATTTATGTTCTTATATTATAACATATTTTTAAAACTTGACAAGTACTAAAATTACATGTAGAATACCTTTGTAAGGGTTGAAAGGGATTTATTAGCTTTCTTTTGAATCATTAGTAATCTTAAATATCTTTTCAAGACTATTCCTAGCATCTTCTACTGAGGAGATGTATCCCATTTTTTTAGTTACTTTAATTTGATTGTCTTTAAAAAAATTAGTAGCATTAGGATCCTCTTCTTCAATATAGTTATTATAAATTGATATAACCATTTTATCTTTAATTTCCGTCATAGTAATAATTTTATCGTATTTTATTAAATAGAAGTCATCTCCTGGTATCTCCATCCAAGGTTTAACTTTGATCATAGATCCATTAGGTGTATTCATCATTTTCATTGTTACAGGATTCTGCATAACAATGACTGCATCATCATCATTATTATCCACAGAAATAAGAGCGAAGATTTCTTCACCAGTAACTAATTTAATACTTGCGTAAAATTCGTCTCCCATTATTTCTTAAGTGGTATGTTTACTATATCATAATTGAAGTTTTCTTCATTATAGACTTTGATTCTTTCTATTAAATGGTTAAGGGTATAGTTTCTCCTGGATTTGTAGGATATGTCGTCAGCAATATCATAGAGAGTTGCTTTTGTTTTGTTATTTCCTTTCCTAAGCACCCGTCCAATAGACTGGAGATTTCTAATTCTGGATTTGGAAGGAGAAGCAAAAATGACATTGTGTAAGTTTTTAATATTGATACCTGTAGAAAAAGTTCCATAAGAGGCGACTATAATCGCATCTTCTTCTCTTTCGGTAATGTCTCTAACTTCCTCCCTTTCTACTGCATCTACACCACCATGAACAAAGAATACTTGGCGTTTATTAATTGTATTATTATTTATTAATTCATATAGAGGTAAACCATGCCCTTCTACCCTAGCATATAGGATGAGAGTATTACCATTTAAATCTAAAGCAAGATTTTTAATAAAGTTATTTCTTTGGTCATGAGTAATAATATATTGAACTTCTTCTTCAAAGTTTTCAAATTTATTCGGTGGGTGTTTCAATAGCAGTACATTAATATCCAACGTAGCAACATGACCTTTCTTCATTAACTCGTCAGTCTTAATGATCTTATAGGAAGGTCCAAATAATCCTTCTAATACCCACTTATGTGTTGTTGTTCCATCAAGTGTTCCAGTAAATCCATAACGATACTTAGCATCTGAGAGTTTAGTCATTATAGATATAAGTGACTTTGACTTAAACTGGTGAGCTTCATCCCCAACCACAACAGAGAATCTCTCAAAATATTTTCGGGGAAGTTTGTAGATTGATTGCCAAGTAGTAATTATGACTTGAGAGTTCGTCTCTCTTTCTTTTCCTGCGTATATTTTGTGGCAAAATGAACCTACGTCCCAGCCATAGTCTGCAAAATCTTTATACATCTGCTCTACTAGGGAAGTCGTCGGAACAACTATCAGAGTACTTTTCCCTTTCTCAACAAAATATCGAACAATCGAATAGATCATCAGAGATTTTCCCGAAGCAGTTGGGGATATCAACAACTTTCTATTATGTCTTAGAGCGTCGTATACTCCCTCAATTTGGTATTCACGGGGAGAATATTTGCATATAGACTTCATATAATCCTTCACACCTTCCTTAGAAATCATTTCATTGATTTCAAATGGAAGACCATAGTATTCATTTTTTACGAATTGAGAAGTATATTCATGATCCTTACAAAACTGCATCAACTTGTCTAAAAGACCGACATATATCTGCCCATTCTGCACATTAAACAAACGAATTTTTCCATCCCAATACTTACTACGATATTGGGGCATAAATTTAGCACCTGGAACCTCAAAGGTAAATTGATCCGCTAGTTCATAATAAACATGCGGTTCCGCTTGCACATGAAGAAATACTTCATTCTTCTTTGATATTATCAAATTAGACATGAGTATAATTTCAGTTATATTATATAGCTACTCAACCCATATTATTCTGTCTTCTGAGATCATTCGCTCCAGCATTAATCTTACGTTTCTGGAATATAGTTTTTAATGGAGAAAATATTTTTCTACTCAATTTAGCACCAATATCTGTTTTTGGATTATTTGGAGTAAGACGACCTCCCGTAAGATTCGTTGTTGTTTTTGCTATTTGATTCAAACCTTTATCAAGAAGTGAATCTGTTTTACCTTGTCTGAATACATCAGGACCATATGAAGGAAGAGAAAATGGTTTTATAATACCATAAGCAGATGCTGCTTTATCTATTGGATTTGCATTTTTATTTCTAATCACATTAACATTATCAATTCTATCCAAAGTCTTTAAAGGTCTGGTAAACTTCCAAGCTTTACCAAGCCATGCTTTAACATTTTCATTTATATCTTGATTGAATTGTTTATAAGTTTTCATCAGAGATTTCCTTCTAGACGTTTTTTCATAGCATCAGTTTCTTTAGTCATTCCAGGTTTATTATTCTGGATTGCCGACCTTCTTTTATTTAACGATTTCAATAATTCTCTTATACCACGAGAATGTTCTTTACTTTTTTTAATATCTATAGATTGCATATAAAGATCACCTGGATTCCACTTATGTGGTTCCTGTTTTAATGTACTAGGATCTTTAGTAACACTAGATAATTCTGCTTGAGTTTTCCTAAACATAGGAGTTGGTTTCGTACCACTTTTTTCATAATTTGTTATCTGGTCTGATTTACCAGATCTTCTTAATGATTTATTTCCACTTCCTCTGTTACCAGCAACAGATCCAAAAATATTTTTATCACCACCACCACTCATTTTAACCTTATATTCACCACCCTTTAAATTACCCTGTAATTGAATATCTCGTGTTGCTACATCAACTCTAGTACGACCAGTACCTAATGGTTTTACTGTTGGTATAAATGAACCTGTACCATCTGTCGGAACAGTAGGATCAGTTACCTTACTCTTAGCAATATAATTCTTTGCTGCATCTACATTTCCCTGACTTGTACCAGGTTTATTCATCACATTAAGAGCTTTAAGTCTCCTTTTCTTTTGAGATAAATTCTGTATTACTTGTGGTATTCTTGACTTAAATTGACCAACGACCTTACTAGGAGTTACTCCTTTGCGAAGACCTGTCTCACCAATTTTAAGTAACCATTTTTTTAAACTTTCAGCTAAAGTCATTATCCAAACATTCTTGAATTGTGTCCCCAATTACTTCCATGTATGTTCTCACATCTAACAAATATGCGATCACCTGGTATTCCAGTTTTTTCTGTAATCAATTTACATAACCCTTCTGTTATCTTTTGAGGATTAAGTTCTCCAATATTCTTAACTTCAACATAACAACATGGTTCGGTATTACCCGAAAAACTCAAAGAAACATTAGGTTCAACTGAAGCCATAACCCATTGTTCATTCTTTCCTACTAATGCTGATGTTTCTTTAGAAACTGCTTTAAGTAAAGAATCTATATCAGGTGGTTCAATTGATGTAACAACTCGAACTTGGGGCATAAGAAGTAATAATTCACTTCTATTTATTACATTCCTGCTTGGAATCTATTCCATTCAATAGCATTTTTAATTTGATATGTTCTATTATTAACTACTCTGATGATTTCTTCTAGGAATTTTAAAGTAGCATCATAATATCTTATTTTCATATCCACTTTAGTCAATCTATCATCTGCATCCATATATCTTTGTATAGAATCCTTCTCCCTTACCTTATATGGAAATGGTTCTTCTACATATGATTCTGCTGGTGCTTTACCAGTATAGTAATTATGTCTTTCCAATCTAACTTTATTATATTGTTCTCTTGCTTTTTCACGCAACAAAGTAATGGTATTATAAAGGGTATAATACTTTGAGTGTAATTGTGGTATTTTTAACGACTCATCATGTAGGTTATCAGGATCAATGAAAGAATCTTTCTCCCACATCTCCTGAATTTTTTCAAGATTCATAAGCGAGTTCTACCGTCCTTGCCTGTTATATAATATACAGTATATTTAAATGTTGCTTCTGCTGTAAAATATTGTATATCATCCACACTAGCATCAAAATCCAATGAAGTCAATGATACTGGAAATAAATCTTTAAAATGTACTATTGCTTGTGTTCTATAATTACTATTTTGTATCGTTAAAGATCCATCACTAAATTGTCTATTAGAATCTTCTTTTGGTTCTCCTGCAGGTTTAACTAAATCACGAAAGTCTTGAGATGATTCTGGAAATCCTAATTCAGTCAACCAATTATGGATAGCCATATAATTTTCCATATTCTCATCAACAAGAAATCTTAAACTCAAATCACCAAAACTTAACTTCTCACCTGGTACATCAATATTTTTCAAGTAACTTGGTTGCGATGCCAAATCAAGATTGATCTCAGGTATTCTAGAACTGGTACAAAAAAATGTTACCTTTGGTTCCTTTCCCAAAGAAAATTTAAATCCTACTGGAGATAGGAAATTTCTATTATCTATTTGCTTGGCAAATGCGTTTCTAGTTGCCATTAGTCATTAATAATCATACTATACCATTCTTCACTCATACCACCAATAATATTATCAGCATCAATTTTATGCTTTGCATAACCTTCTGCAATCAAATGGTTCACAACCTTTTCGTAAGCTTTATTAGCTTCCTTTATTTGTCTTGGAGATGCTTTCATGGTTTTATTTTTATTTCTATTTATTATAGTCTTGTTCCTCTTCTTCTGTACCCTCTTCTAATAAAGATTTTCGTTTTTTATCATTAGCATCATCACCAACGACTTCACGTAATAAGTTGTCTTCCATAGGTAATCCCATTGTTTTATATTCAAGCTGTTGATGCAAGAAGATAATTTCTTGTTTTAGCTTGGTGTTTTCTTTCTCTAGAACTTTGATTTCTTGTTCGTAAACAATAATCATATCTTGTAGTCTAAGGTTTTCATTCTCTAATTCCCAATCCGTAATAGCCTCACAGATAAAGATGAATAGTTATTTAGACAAAAAAAGAGACCCCGTAGGGTCTCTTTGTAAAGAACGGTATATAAACCTTCTTCTTACATAAGGTTTTGAACCTTAACTCTTCTGTAGTAGCGGTTAGCATTTGAGGTAAGTGCACCTGCACCAACAGTAGTACCTTCAGCAAATGGGTTTGCAACGATACCATAACGAGTCTTAAACCCGATTTTTGGTTGGAAGGTGTCCTGACCAACTGCACGAACCATCTGTAGAGGAACGTATGGGCAGTAGAACAGTCCAGCGTCATAAGGTGAAGAACCCTTGTAACCAGCAACGTAGTACTGATCAGCAG
>VTLG01003195.1_pt1 | contig 11629 bp, 14 predicted proteins | sample 4694571 | NCBI WGS metagenome assembly VTLG01 (sample SAMN12604809, study PRJNA352737) | marine metagenome | biome: ENVO:00000447; feature: ENVO:00000209|ENVO:00000569|ENVO:01000036; material: ENVO:00002151; isolation source: viral sequences binned using virsorter ... | reverse complement strand
TTTTATTATTAAATGTTGCTGCACCTGCTTCACTTCCATCCAATGTAAGCATTGTAATATCAGCAGTAGCATCTGTTCCCTTAAATATAATATCAGTATTATTTGCTGTTGCATCTATAGTAATATTTCCTGATGATGTTGAAAGTGTAACTGCACCATCACCAGTTCCAATATCATCTGCAGCAATAGTTCCAGATGTATATGTGTTTAATTGTGATGCTGTTATATATTTTGTTGTTCCAGCATCATCAACTAAGAATTTGTCTGCGTCAGCTACAGTAATACTTGTTCCGTCAGTTGCACCATCTACTTGAATAGCTGCACCACTAACTTTATCAGCTGTACTAATTGTTGCTAATTTTGAATCTGCGATTGCTGCAGAAGAATTAACATCAGCATTAACGATTACACCTGAACCAATTGCTGCTGTACCGCTTGAAATAGTTATATCGCCTGAAATGCCTGCTTGAATATAAGTAGCAACTCTTGACATTGCTGATTTCTTTTCAGTACCATTAGCACCATCATCTACAATAATTAAATCGGCATCAGCTAATCCTGCACCAATATCTGTTGCACCATCAATTTCTAAAGCCCCAATATCAACTTTACCTGCTGTTGAAATAGTAGCTAATTTGGTATCAACGATACCAGCTGAAGCATTAACATCTGCATTGACAATTACGCCAGATCCAATAGCAGCAACACCAGAAGTTCCAATAGATAAATCTCCTGATACTACAGCTGGATTATAATTTGTTCCATCGGCTACAAGAATTGCACCAGAGGTATTGGTTCCCATTGTTAAGTCATCACCAGAGATTGTTAAGTCTCCAGCTAGAGTAACGCTTGAACCACTAAATGTTAAAGCAGTTGTTGTTCCTGATTTAATAATTAAATTTCCTGAAGTATTTGTTGCACTACCAAAAGTAGTACCCCCATCTTTAAAAAAGACATCTCCACCATCAGCATCTAAAATAATATCGCCTGATACATCTAATGTGTAATCTCCAGTAATAGCAGTAGTTTCTGGTAGTGAAGTGTTTGATGCACTTACAATACCAATATAAATTGTTAGAGATTCACTAGATAAAGATCCAGAATCCCAAGAAACTGTAACTGTTGTATTTGTTGAAAAAGAAGTAGCAGTAATCGATCCATAGATCGTTCCTGTAGAAGAACCTACTGCTTTAACACGTCTACCAACATGGTAGGGTGTAGTAACATTAGCACTTGCTATTGTAAAACTTGTTCCTGATGCATAAGCAGGTGTATAAGTTCCTGCTCCATCTCCATATTCTATCCATTCTGCACTATTGTACCATTGGCGTACATCCGCCATGATATCTCGCATTGCATTATTGACATTACTAGGAAGCATCCCCTCTGCTATTGATACGGAGCCTGTTCCAGTAGCCGTATTATTAGCAGCAGTTGTGTCATACATTCCTACATAAGTTCCTGCCATATTTATCCTCCTATAAACCAGTCAAGTACATGACTGTTTTCCGAATTGTTCTTTCTTATAAATTCATTAACTGCACGTTCTACTGCTCTTTGAAAATCATCTGGATTTGCAAAGTTAAAACGTACTGTGTCAATATCATTTTGTTTTGTCATCTATTTCCTGCTGAAACTATTTGTGCATCCATACCTTGAGCATCATTCCAAGATATATTTGCAGCTATATTTAAACTTAATCTGTGATACCTTCCAGTTGATCGCAATGGTACTGTTCCATTAGTTGTTAAAGCTACATAACTTGTATTACTTACAGAATCACCTGCTCTTGCTCTACTTCCTATTCTTGCTGTTGGAGTAGATGAAGATATAGCTGAGTCTGTTAAAGGTGTAACACGTGTAATTGTAGATCTTTTATTAGGTATAGGTTCTATCTCGCCAGTTGTAATAGTTGCGGCTAGGGTATTACCTGTAAAATCTACAATATAGTGAGAATCACTAGCACCTGACATGAATAGTGTTCCACCAAGATAGAATCGTGAATCAAAGGATGCTGTTAAGTTCTCTAAACTCGTACTGATTGTATCTAACGTTTCTACTGTATAAGGTTGTCCAAATGCTGTCCAAATCATAGGAACACTTGCTGTTACTTCAGACCATCTACCTATAGCATAATTATAAATTAATAAGGTATCATTAACGCCTAATGTAGCATCATCAGAAGGATAGGACCAAATAACCAAGTTATTTAAGGGGTCATTAGCTCCTGCTATATTCTTTTGAAAGCCAACATCTAAATCTGACTGAAAACTAGCATTAACTTTATGCTGACCTATTGCTTTTATTTGATCACCAGAAATTTCAAAGAATCCGTCTTGTGCATAGAAAAATACTCTATTTCCTACTTGAACAATAGATTTAGCATAGATAGCTCCTCTATTTTTTGAAATAGTTGAGAACCTAAATATTGTAGGTGCTCCAACATAGTCAACACGTGTAATTGCATTTTCTTGAAAAATATATCCATACTCACCACCTGTAATCCCTGTTACCTCTCCACCATCTGCTAGGTCTTGATAATCGGATTGTTTTGTTCCTGAAGTCCAGGTTTCTATATCATTGATACCTGACCATTGTACTCTGTTCTTTGCTGTAGAAATTCTACCTGTAAACAGAAAATCTCTTATAACGTTTGAAAATGTAAATATTGGAGGTGATCCACCAAGATTGGCAAATAAGGATGAAGAACCTAATGTAAAAACTTGTGGTGCATCTACTCCATTAGCAGCCACAACATGATTACCAAATACAGTAAAATCCCACATCTCATCAGCACCACCAGTATAGTTACCTGATTTAGATACGTTGCTTAATGTTGTTCCGTCTAATTGATAAAGCTTTGTTTGTGTTCCTGCAAATGTATAGGAGTTAGAGTCTACATCTTTAGCAGAAATCCCACCTTTGCATTGAGAATCCAATGCTGTTCCTGAAATATTATTTGTTGCTTTCCATGGCTTATAACTGTTTGCTGCTGGATAAACTCCTGATGCAATAGTAGCTCCAGGGTTTAAATGATCAGGCAAATCAGGTAGCCATTCTCCAAAAGGTATTTGCATAATTATAGTATATAATGTTAATTAAAGCTAAATTCTTTTTTATATAATTTTTCAAGTCTATTTTTTCTAATAGCTTTATGAGTTAAGCGTGGTCGTTTAGTTGGGTCTACACTTGAGGTTGAAAGATTGCTAATCATCCTTGTAAGTTGTGCTTTCCTTGTTTTTGCTTTTCGTGGATATTCTGTCTGTCTAAGTAAATGTAGTTCTCCTGTAGGAACATATTTTCTACCTCTTATAATAAGCCTATTCCATCTTTCGTTAGGCCATTCATATACTTTTGAAGCAATAGTTTTTATTATTTTTTTTCTCATTTATTTCTATTTCCTTTGTTCCATCTTTTATTCCAAGCCCAATTGCTTATTTTCCCACAATAGACTTCTAGTAAACCTAGTATAAAGTTTTTCATTATTTTTTAGTTTTAATAAAACTGACATCCGTATTAACTGCTGCTCTTTGTACTACTGGTGCATGACCATATGAATCCTGTCGGTCATTATTCTCACATCTTTCTAATGCAGTAGAATACAATCCTAGCCAGTTTTGTGTTTGAGAAGGATCTAAACCTCCAATGAAATTGGAAGCATGATATAGTGATCCATAAAGATATATATGAGGATGTTGTAATAAAATATAATTATCAGCATTAGAGCTGGTTAATGGTGCAATTTTTTTATAATAATGTATATATCCAGTATAGGAAGCATCAGGACTAGGTGCGAATCTAAATGATTCTGTTTCGTTATCGCTTTCTATAGTATACATACGTGGTCTACCAGTAGTAGAACCTCCACGTAATTCAAACATATTATGTGGTGATACGTAGTTTAGCGTATATTTACTACCCGATAAAATATAAAATGATCGTGCAGAAATAAATCCTGATGGTACTGTTTCAGTTTCAGAATCTATAGTAATAGAATCAATCTGTTCCATCTGTCTAATGCGAAGTTTTGCATTATAATCTGCTTCAGTTAAAGTAATAAAATCATCAGCTATCTCATCTGAAAGATCAGATCTATTAAGCCAATTAGCAATTGCTGCCTTTAAAGCTGTATAAGTATTTACTGCCATTACATTCTTCCTTCAGATGTTCTAAAATATCTAAACTCTGAGCTATTTAATTTTTCACGAAGTATTGTTTTTCTTTCACCTTCAGGTATGGCCCACCAGTTAGAGTCTCCTCTAATCTCTTTAGCCCATAACTCCAGAACAACCATAGGTATACGAGCAATGCGTTTCAATTCACGACTAGGTGAATATCCATCATTGTGCGTATACATATTTTTGTTGTTAGAGAGAATAGGCTCTATATCTTGAACACGATTAATAACAACTTGGTTGTCATCAAAATGATATTCAGTAGATACAGGGCCTATTTCTTTATCCCTGAGTTTAGACATTATTCAGTTAATTCAGTAACGTGTAGTTTTCCATCGCTGCCGCCAATACGCAAAACAGCAATCTTTTCACCTTCAGATACCTTAATATATTCAACATCACTTGCTGGTACAATTGGTGTTGAAGTAGTAGCTGTAGGCGATACTGCAATTTGGATATGACAAGCAATCGTGCTTGAAATTCTTATAACCTCGGTATTTGAACCAAAGGCACTACTTGCACTTGATGAAGAACCAGATGTTAAAACCTGATGTGTACTAAATCTCATTGCTGGTTGACCCATATTATACTCCTATATTAATTATCTTCTTATTACAAATGTTACGTATAATACAATTGTATTAGAGGGTGCACCACTTGTAATCATTTCAATAGATCCACCTTCAGCAACTTCATTAAGTGCTGTTGGTTCTGATGTATCAATATCACCAGCAGCAGATCCAGATTGTGTTACTGTAATTGCAGAGCCAGTCATAGCTGTACCACCAATTTCAAAAGTAATTGCTCCGTTAGCTGTACCAATTGCACCTTGAAGTGCTGTGAAAATTTTTATTACTTTGCCTCCATCAGGTATAGCTACAAATGTTGATGATGCTGTACTAATGTCAGCGATTTTAGCTGTTATAAAATAGTCGTTTAATGTTCTCATTTTGTTCTCCCATTGTTCCGTCTTTAATCCCTCTCAAGACTTCAACGTTAAAAATACTAAGGGAGAGATAGATTTTTGAGATTATCTCTCCCCTAGTTTAGAATTATGAAGAAGTCAAATCTGCGACAAGTCCAGAAGCAGCTTCGCTTCTTGACTCAAGAGTCATTTCAACGAGTAACTGTCTCTTTTCTGTATCACCAGTTTTTGACAATTCATGCATAGTGAAATCACGAAGCATTGCTACACCCCAGTATTCCATATCAAGAACATATGCGTCTCGTTCTCGAGAGAATCTGTTAGGTACAACTTCTAAATCTCCGAAATCACTAGAGTAGATATCAATAGAAGCGTATAAAGTTCTATCTTCACCAGCATCGAATCGAGTAGATCCGCCAGTAAATCCAGATACTTTTTGCTTATTGAATGGACCAGTCATTAGAACAGATGGATTACCACCAGAGTTCCAAGCACCCTTTATTACAGTCTTTAATAAAGATTCTGTGAAAACTCTTTGAGTTCCATTAGTTCTAGCATCTGAGCCATCTCCTGTAGGAGAAGCTCCTGATCCTCCAAATGAATCGTTGGTAGCAACCCAAGAACCTAAAGCGCCAAATTGCCTAGCTGCTGTTGCACTACCTGCTACTTGTAGATTATTAGTGCAAAGAGTAGTTTCAATGTCTCTTTTTAGTTCACGGGCTTTTTTTGCGATTTGATAAGCTAGCTCGGAATCACGACCTGCTTTATTAACGGCTTCTTGTGTGCCAGTAATAGTAACTGTCTTATCAAGAATTTGTGTATAATTGAAAAGACGAGTAGTAGCGGTTGATGCATCCATTGTAGCTTCATCACCTTCAATAACTGCGTTTGTACTTACAGCTGATGCTAGTGCGTCTGTTTGCCATTCGTGCTTAGTAGATGCTGCTGCAGTTTTTCCTACGCCACTAAAAAATGGAGTTTCTGTAGGAGAAATACTGTAGATCACATCAGCTAAATCTTCACGAATACCTTTTGCATCGTAAGTGTCAAACGTATTTGTTGGCTGTGCCATATTTGTTCACCTTATTTTTTTTGAAGATTAATCATTTCAAGTATCGCACTCTGAGCATCCTTAACATGATGCGTTTTGCGAAGCTTGCCAATTTTATCTCTGACAACATTTCTACCACCAGATGATCCTCTTGCAACACCAGATTTCATAACTTTAGGAGCATTTGCAGCTTTCTTTTGAGCCAAAGGCTTTTTATTCTGCAAGTCCTTATAAGCTAAAGCATCACGAATTAACACCAATTGCCGAGCATCGGAAATAGTATTAATTTCGTTTTCGTTAAATCCATATGTAGTTAATCCAGTTCTGAGTTTGGCTTTAAAGCCTACCTCTTTACTAGGATCAGAAAACTCAGGTATTAAACGTTTTGCTTTACTTCGTTGCTCACCAAGATATGTATTATATTGGTTTTGCCACTGATCTTGAGCTTGGGATTTCATGTCATTCAGCTGATCTTTTTTTATTCGTAACTGGTAGTCCAGTTTAGCTGCAGCTGATGGATCTTCTTCCCAAAGTGTTTTAAGATCTTGGCTTCCTTGTTGAGCATTAACGTATGTATCTGCTGTTGCAATTAGCTCATTTAATTGATTGAGTTTATTGTCAACAGATTGTCTAAGACCACCTCTTTCAGTTTCAAAATCTTGTTTCTCCATTGAAAGTTGATGAGTCTTTTGACGATAATCAGCATCTCTCGAATAACCATTCTTCAGTTCATCGAGGCTAACCTCTTGCTCTTGACCTTGTATTTTTACTCGGTGGAGATTTGGTTCCTCTGCTACTTCGGATGTTTCTTCTGAGTCTGATTCGTTTACAGTAACAGGTTCCTCTTGTGCGACTGCTTCTTGAGCTTGGTCGTTTTGAGAAATATCCTCTGTTTGAGGCTGTTCTGATGGTTCTGCTTTAGGTTGAGAGGCTTCTTGACCTTCTTGTGAAGGTTGAAGTAATCCCTCGATCTTTCCTGCAGGACCAGTTAGTTTGTCGGCTATAGCCATAAGTTCCTCCTTAGAACGTTTCTAAATTGAGATTAACGTATTAAAGCTTCCAGAATGGATTAGCTTTTTTTTACGAGGTCGTTTAGCTCTTTCTGAGCTAGCTTCCCTGAAAGCATGACAGACTCTAAATGGCCTTTGACTTTCTCTACCATATTGTAGGCTAGCCAAAGCATCAGACGTTCATCATCTGCTTTATAGGAAGTTTTAAAGACTTGTTCTCTATACATAGATAGCAAGTCATCAAAAGCTTGTTTCAATAAGGGATCTTCGAGCAATACTTTTGCTCTGTGTCCTTTATTGATTTGTTCTTGTGTTCGGTCCTTGTTTGACATTTCCAAAGAATTTTTGTTGTCCTTGTAATACTTGTTTCATAATATCGCCCTGTTGTCTAACTTTTTCTTTTTCAACAGAAGAAGCATCACGCATTTCAGCTTCATTAATTTGTGTATTATATTTCAACTCTAGCTCTTTTATTTTAAGTTCAAAGTCTAGCAATGATTGTTTCATTTTACTTTCTAGTTCTTTAGCTCTAGTTTGTGATTCAAGTATTGCTCTTTCATTTTCGCCTTGTACTTGTGCCAGTGTAACTTTTTCAAATTCACTTGGCGGTTTCGGTGGCAACTCAGGCATTTGTTGTGCACCGACTTCAGGGTCCATAAAGTATGGATCAGGTCCATTCAACCCTGCGTTCTCTGTTATCTTACGTAATGTATTATATATGTTACGTAAATTAACCATCGGACCATAAACGTTTTGTTGCAAGTTAATAGCTTGCATTTGTCTTTCTAATATTGCATTAAGCAATATCAATTGTTGTTCTTTAGAACCAGTACCTAAACCTACATTAATAGAAATATTCATTTTATCTTTCCATTCAAAAGGTCGCATAGGAATATAGGTATTGCGTAATCTTATAATCTTTTCTTTTTGTTGATACTTGCATACAAGTTCATATATTTTTCTTCCTAAATCTTTTACACCAGTTTCAGCAAATATGCGAGCAATTAATTCCATACGCATTTGTGTTTGGTTTAATATTTGCCCTGTAGCTGTTGCAGTCTTATTTAATGAATCTGCATCTAAACCTTGAGATATACGGGTAACACCAGTACGTGTTTCTTTTACAGAATCTAAATATTCTAATAAAGGAAATGCTTGATTACTTAATGGAGGTGTCGTCATTGGGAACATAACATTTTGTGGTGGTTGTTTTGTTCTTACAATTCCTCCAGGTCTGTTGGTAAGTAGATCATCCATAGATACTTGACCATCTTGTACTGCAATACGTGCATTGTTTGTCAAATACATATTGTCTAAGACTTGTCTGATAATAGTAGATTTAATTAATTGTATATCTTCTACCAGTTCAGAAATAGATCTACCATAAAATCTGTGTGGCATTGGTACAGGTGTCATAGATATAAATGGTATAGAATCTACTTCCTGCATATCAAGTGTATCGTAATTACCATCGCCACCAACAGTAACTTTATAAAGTTTAGCTCTACCTTTACCATCTACATCTAAACGAACATAACATTCGTGTATAACAACTTCATCCGTAGAATGATCACCAGAGCTAAATCCACGTGATACATCTACATCACCATAGCGTGTAACTTTATCTTGATTGTAAATAGCAGCATCACCTGAAGGTAATTTTGCTACAACATCAGGATCATAACCCATTTCAACTAATTCGCTTCTTGTTTTTGTAACTCGGTGTGCAACAAAGTTTGCTGAATCAATTGATTTAGCTCTACGTTCAATTAAAAATTCTTCAGGTGGTACAGGTTCTATTCGTACCTGACCATATGTTTGATGTCGTTCTATAACAACATCATGTAATTTGAATTTATCTAATTCTTTTCCAGTTTCATCTAAAATAGGTTCTTCATATTCTGAATGGTTTTTAACTTTTACTTCACCATCAGATACAAGAACACTAAACTCATCATCGTTAAGACGTGTGTATTCTTCTCGTTTAATTTTATAGGAATCATCCCAATAAACTTTTAGTATTCCATTCTTTTGTATTAGTGCATCTTTAAATGCAGTATACAACGCCATGAATCCATCATTCTCTTTATAGAAAATGTAATTCATATAATCAGAACATTGTCTCGCCATTTCTTCATCTTCTGATCCAACTGGATCACAGGCAAATACATTTTCGCCTGCAGTAAAGACTCTCATTAAAGATGGTAGCAAACTTTCAATGGTATCACTTACATCAGTAGAAATAACTTGTGATCTACCTTCTTGCTCATTACCAAAAGGATATCCTAAATAATATTCTAGTGAACGATTACGTTTATTTACAATCTCGCCACCAAGATATCCCATTGAACCATGTATCTCTTTTGCTACTATGGCTTTTATATCTAGCGTTGATAATTTTTTTCTCATACTATATAACTTGTATCTACATTAATTGGTTTTGTCCACTCTGTCATATCAATTGGATTGTGAACACATCCATATCGAAATGCATCAGAAGCGTGTGAACACCAATCATGCAGAGGTTTATTTTTAAATACTTGGTTCTTATCATCCCATTGCTTACGATATTGTCGTAGGGCATCTAAACCAAGTTTACATTTTTCTCTATCGAAATAACAATAAGGGAGAGCATTACGTACAGATTCAATACCATGTTCAACTTCAAGTTTGGGTGCAACTTCAAAGTCAATTCCTAATTCTTGTGAAACTTCTAATCTGCTTTTACCTGTACCTAGTTCTCTAGCCATTATATCGTGAGGAGCAACATGACGTGAATATTGATAATCCCTTTCAATCAACACGTCTGCATAGTGCATTAATGATTCACCAGATGTTTCATAATGGTCTATCAAATGGATTTCTTCTCCAACTCTTTGAACAAACCATATGGATGTTGAATCGCCAATACCAAGATCCCACCACGTTTCTACTCCTACGTTTGGATCTACAGGCACGGAAGTGATCCTCCCATCTGAATCAGCTTGCGTTATTAACTTTCCATAATAACTGCCTGACACTGCAGCTGTAAATGAACATTCAAACTCCTGATTGAATTGTTCTTCAGTCATCAGAGCACGTGCCTGTTCCAGTTCCTCGTCTGGAATTACCTCGGTTTCGCTAGATTTATATAATTTAGCAAACCAATCTTTGTGCCCTCTTTTGGCGAAGTCATAAACTTCCCAAAACTGGTTATGGCCCATGGGTGTTCCAATGAACAAAACCCAGCCGAGAGAATCAGATACAGCAGGTCTAATTATCTCTGTCCATACTCTAGGAGACATAATAGCGTATTCATCCATTACGACTCCGTTAAAACCTAGTCCTCTTAGGCTGTCTGGATAATCTGCTCCGAATATCTGTATGCGTGAGCCATTAAACAAATCTACTTTTAATTCTGTTTCGTGTCTGCCACCACCAAAAACCATCAATGGTCTTGTATACATTTTTAGAAAATCCCATGCTATACTTTTGCCCTGGCGATAAGTAGGAGATATAAACGCCATTCGTGCATTAGGTCTATCTACAGCAGTTTTTATTAATTGATTTACAGCTAGTGTCGTTTTCCCAAATCGTCTATGACATACTAATACAGAAAAACGTTTAAGCTGAGTATGTATTTCTTTTTGTAACTTACGAGGTTTATAAGGTATTTCGATTAGCTTTCGCATATACGAGAGCTATCATTCCTTCCATTTAATGTCAATCTCTATAGGATCATCTGTTCCTATTATAGTATTACTACTAGCTAGTTTAGGGTGTACGAAAGGTGCAGCTTTCTCTGCAGCCCATGATTTTCTTTCTGGAGACGTAGCTGGATTATTCAGTATAGCCAACATATAGTCTAAAGGGCTATGCCTGTATTTTTGCTTTAATTCTTCTAATTGTTTTAGTTTCCAACCTGGTTTAGATCCTTTCTTACGACCAGCTCCAGGTCTTTTCCCACCTGCTGTCATGTTATTCTTCTTGGTTTATTACTCCAAACACCTGCTGTTGATCTACGAATAGTTTTTCCTTGGTGATAAGCACTTTTAGCTCTTGGTATCATACCACCTACCGCAGAACCTAGTAATAAAGCACTTCCAATTGGAGATAAAGCTCCTTTTCCAACCCATTTAGTTCCTCGTACTAGCCCTGAACCCATTGCTCCACCAATTTTTCTTCCAGTAGGTATACCCATGGGCTCTCTTTCCCATACTGTTTTACCTATTTTTTTTGGTTTTTTTCTCCCAGAACGTTTTTTTGTTATTTTTTTAACAACTTTTTTAGTAACTTTAGGTCCAAATCTTGTAACAAGAAATCTTCCAAGTCCTGCTAATCCTGCTCCTATGAATAATGGTGCTGGCATAATTATTTTCTCCTACGTTTTTTAGCCATCTTTTTAAATGTTTTGGCTAGATTATATCTTTTAGATCCAGGTGGACAACTTGGGCCACCAAACTTAGCACCAGTACAAACCCCTTTCGTA
>VTLG01008474.1_pt1 | contig 11631 bp, 23 predicted proteins | sample 4694571 | NCBI WGS metagenome assembly VTLG01 (sample SAMN12604809, study PRJNA352737) | marine metagenome | biome: ENVO:00000447; feature: ENVO:00000209|ENVO:00000569|ENVO:01000036; material: ENVO:00002151; isolation source: viral sequences binned using virsorter ... | reverse complement strand
TAGTTATTAACATCTTTTCAAATGTGTCACCTTTTTTACTTTCAATAGTTTCTGTTTTACTATCTAATATTTTACCTCTTATTTTATACATATTTTTTAATTTTTATTGATTATTATTTCGTTTGAATTGTTCGCTTTCATCTTCGCCAAATACCCCTAAAGCATATAATCCTGCTAATTTAAGTACCGACCTAGACATTGCTCTTTTCTCAGCCATCTCCATTACATACCAACTATTAGTGTTTCCATCTTTATAATTTTCACCTTTTAAAGCACTTCCAAAGGTTTCTATAGTAGCTTGTTCAGGTAAATGAGATTTAGCTTTTACAACAGCAAAATTAGGTTGACACTGAATAACATCGTATTCAATATAAATTTCCATATTGGCTTGTATCTTATCAATACCTGCTCTTGTAATTATTGTGTAATGCTGATGCTTAAACACATCTTCCGCAGTTAAATTATTCTCTACAAATAATCTATTTAATATATCTTGTTTTGTTTCCTTTACCATACATTTTTTATTAATTCGTTAATATTAAGATTTAAATACTCGCATACTTTATTAAATTCACTTAATTTAAGTGAGCCAACATCTTTTAATTTACTTAACATTGTAGGATAAGAAACATTAAGATGTTCAGCTAATTCAATTTTAGTAACTTCATTTTTAAACATAGAAAGATCTATTTCATTTTTTATAATTTCCTTATAATTCATATCATTGTTTTATTAATTTATTTTACAATAATAGCAAAAAAATTCAACATAAGTATGTAATAATTTAATAGTTATAAACATTTTAATTGTTAATAACTTATAAAATATTTTTAATACTAAAATGTAAAGTGTATAAAATTTTCTTTATATTAGCAGAATAATTAATAATTTAAAAAAAATATGATATTAGAATTAACACCAACCGATAAAATAACTTTAAGATTCTCATTAATAGAAAGTGAATATAATGTTAAAAAAAGGATTGAAAAATATACTACAGATCTTAATGCTTCTAAAAGTATTGAAGACGTGAGAACTGCAACATTATCACTTGAGGTGCAAAGAGAAAAATTGCAAACAATTACTAACCTTTTAAATAAATTATATAAATGAATTTAGAACAGAATATACAAGCATTTTTAGATAGGGCATTATTTGAGGTGCAAAACAATATGCTACACAACGAACAAGTTTCTAATTGTTGTTGTAGCAAAATAATATTAGAAACAGACATCTGCTCTAAATGTAATGAGCAGTGTGAAATAATAAATATATAAATATGAAAAATACTATTAAAGAAGAATTAACGGAATATATAAATGATTACTGTAAAGGTATAAGTAAATGGTCTAAAAATGATGATTTGCACTTTCATTTATTCAATGAAGATTATTATATAATCGGATATTACCAAGCTGAAGAATGGCTTGATAGTCACGAAATATCAGTATTTGAAGCTCTTGAAACTATTCGTGAATACGAGGACTTTCATTTTGGCGAGTGTAAACATTACACAAACGCCGAAGAAACTGTTAATATGTTAGTCTATATTTATGGAGAAGAATTATTATCAGAAATGGAATTAATATAATAATTATGGAATACAAAAACCTACACGACATCAACACTTTTTCTTGCTCTGATAATGAAATTTATTTATCAGGAACAGATGAAGAAGGGAAAGATCTAACCATTGTATTAAACGCCTTTGAAGTGTTAGAATGGTTAGATATTAAATACATTAAAAAACAAACAATTAAATACATTAAAAATTTATGAAAAAAGAAATTAGAAAGCAAGTGAGAGAAGCTGAACTAACAAATCAACTAAAACACACTTGGACAATACAAGGTAAAGGAACATTAGACAATGATTCGCTATTATTAAAATATGGTTGTCTTACATTTTATGGTACTGAAACAGAGTTAGATGAGCATTTAATGGAATTAAATAAAAACCACTCTTCATTTAAAGTAATAGGAGTACATAAAGATTTAGAAATATGAAACAAACACACAAAACAAGACTTTTAAGCTATTTAAAAACATATAAGTGTATAACTACACTACAAGCTATTAGGGATCTAGGAAACACCAGATTATCGGCATATATTTTTACACTAAGAAAAGATGGATATAATATAATTAATGACAATATTAGAGTTTCAACAAGGTGGGGAACAAAGACTACTGTTGCTAATTATACTTTAAAGGATTAAGATTCACCCAATGGCATCAATGCATTAATAGGTAGCTTGCCATTATTTAATATAATGCCACAGCCGATAGCTGGTTTCTTACCATACTTAGCGTAAGCCATAGCATAGCTATCATGGTCTATCCCACACCCCACCTGTGTTCCGAATACTCTGAATTTCTTACCTACATACCATTCGGTGTAACATTGAGTATGAAGATGCCCTTGTACAGTATTCATCATGTCGGCTCTACATTTTGTTCTAGCAGTACCCCCTTCACCATGAATATATTGAACACCATCTTGTTCATATCTTTCTAAAAATTCCCATTTAGGAACACTTAAAACTTCTTTGTATGACTTAATCCATTTACTAGGTATTGCAGATGTCTGTGCTTTTCTCATTATTAATCGGTCATGGTTGCCAATAATTACCTTAGCTTTTGGGAACGCTTCATACCAACGGGATATTCTTTTAATTGCTAAATCTAATTCATCAGCTCCACCCATTCCATCTGCGCTTGTTTCGTGGTAACTTGAATAATGGTTATCAATAATATCGCCAATAAAAATAACTTGATTACAATAAAATTTTTCATATTGATTAATACAAAAATCTAAATATTTATCTAAACAAAATGGCTCATGAAGATCCCCAATAACCAAGACATTATTAATTCTTTGATTCCTTACTCGCTTAATATAATCGTGCTCAACTTTTGTTAATCTAAGTCTATAGTCTTTTAGCATTTAGGGCATTTGTTTTTGCACCCTTCGCTTTTCTCAAACATTGATAAACATAAAGGTAATACACCAATAAAACATAGTGTGATTCCTTCCCAAGTAATAGCACCATTCATAGCAGTTATAGAATAAGCCACGATAACGCTTCCGATTGTTCTTTTAGATGACCACCTTTTTAAATCTCCGTATTTTTTATCTTTAAATATAGATGTTACATCAAGAACTTTTAATATATTTTTAATGTTGCCCACCTCCTTTTTTGTAATTAGGTACTATTGCATTAAATATACTATCTATCCAACTGAATACTTTATTATCTTCTTCTGTTGGTGTTAGGTTAGTAATTATCTTTAAAAAAGCCATAAAGCCAATTAATAATTCTAACCAGTTTTGTCCTATAAATTCTAACATAATTTTTTATTTAATTAATAATAAGTCCAAATTAAATTGGGTTTCTTGTTAGCGTCAATATCAGCGTGTATAAAATCTTCACCTACTCCAATTCTATTTATACCTACTGACATTAATGATCCTATAATTCTAAATCTTTGTTCTGATGTTTTAGCTTCTATATCTGCTGCTAAACCTTGTATATGAGATGATGTAATGGACGCTTTAAAACCATAATCCATTAGTTTTTTATTATACTCAAATGTTCTATATCCTGATGTTATTTTAAATGGTATTCCTGCTAAACCTCTTGCTTCATCAAGCATACAGATAAAATCATCATTCATATTTTCTCCTTTACCTTCACCACCTTTACAATCAAATTCTTTGTATGTAAAATACTTAAACTTCATTTAAGACGTTTTAAGAGGTTTTTAACCCATTGATATATATCTTTACTAAGCATGGCAACAAAACCCCCTACAAGCCCTAAAATGATGGTCTCTGTCAATGTTTGCATTGGTATCATACCTATCGTTAAAACATTACCACAAAAAAAGCAACCAAAATATTCTAATTTTTCCATCATAATACTTTAGTATAAGCATAAGTAATATAAACGTCCATTGACCACCCACCATTAAATGCTCCATTTGACCATATTACTAAGGGGGAATTTATAATAGATGTAGTTTTTGTTCCTGAACCTGACGGGCGACCTCCAAACACATAAGTAACATCTGTAGAAGCGCCACCAAAAAATCGTGAACTGGTATCCCAATAGTGAATGTCTGATGAATCATCATATCCAAAATATAGGTTTTTATTAGAACTTTCAATACTTGCAGCATAAGTAATTAAACACGTAGCACTTATTGGCATTATCATATAACCACTCAAAGCACCCACCAACACTTTTTCGTCATTATGCAATTCTATAACTTCTCCATTACTTACAGATATTTTATCAGTTTGTATGATATACTTAGAATCAATCTTTTTTGATGTTCCTGCTGCGCTTCCTGTAGTGTCGTTTACATCAACGACCATAAACAAGTCACCACTAGCTGTCTGCTGTTCTAACGCTGTCTTGTCGGTTAATCTTTGTCCTGCCATTATTTAGTTTTTTAATATATGTTTTTAACTTCTTAAAATTCTCCTTACTTGGAGCATACTCTTTTCTTTTAACACCCATAAATAGTAATATTTGCTCCTTGTAAAAAACTCTTCAACCTATTACTTCTTGGTAAAGTAGGTTCTAGTTGTATTCCTGAAAAGTAAGCATTTGTGTTAGGATCTAAATCAGCTCCACTATTGGTATTATATTTTGGATATAAATTAGTGTTATTTCTAATATAATCAATCATTCTAGCTAAATAGAATTCTGCTGCATTTGTAGCTGTGTCCATTACTGGTTTAAGATCTTCATAGCTAGCAGATGAACTTTGCTCTGTAGAACCCATAACTACAACTGCATTATTTACAAATCTTAATCTTAAATATGGTGCTAATTGAGTAAAAGCAAATTGTACTAAAGCAGGTTGTATATATGTTTCCACTAAAGTCTTATTATCTCCTGCCAATGAACCTGCTTGTATATGCGCTTTTAAATCATTATCTAGCTCAGTACCTAAAGCTGGTAATATATGCATATCTTGAGCAAGTAAAATGTAGGGCATTATCAAATCATCATCAACCGAACCCCCCAAAGCTGAATCTGTTTTTAATCTTGTCGCTGATATGTACAGTGTATGTTGTATTGCCATAATTTAATTTATTTTCTACCTGGATATTTCCACCAATTATTACTTTTTTTCGCTGCTTGTACTGCTTCTTTTGAACCTCTTGGTTTTGGTCTGTATGATTTAGGTATTGATTTTGTTTCTTTATAATCATCTAAGCTATCATTACCAGTATCTTTTAATTCACTACCTGCTTTTAATCTATATAAAACCTCAGACCAGGCGTGCAAACAATAAACTCCTCCTTTGTACTTAAATAAGTCATACTTCTTACCCTTATGTCCAAAACTTTTATTAACTCCATCTTGACTTGCTTTGTCAATATCTTCTATTCTATATACTATTCCTTTTGCTGTTCTGTTCATCATATTAACACAAAAATCTCTTGACTTATTTGACATTGGTTTACCACTTGGCGTCGTTCTTCTTCTACTCTTTTTAATATATTTAAACCTAATTCTGTAATATGATTTATCTAATACACTAAACACATCAGGTGTAGCATCAATAACGTCTGCAAATTCTTCTTTTTTATTTTCTTTAATTAATCGTTTCGCCCAATCTTCGTAAGATTCTTCTGCGCCTTGGTCTCGTTCATCTACTAATTCCCATTTATCATCTTCTATTATTTCACCTTCTAAATCATCATAAACTTGGTTTAAATCATCGTCAGACATCTCAACAAAATCCTCTTGCATATCTTCTTTACTTACCCCTTCTTTTTCTTGGTCTTCTTCTGATTGTGTTTCAGTAACTTCTAAGTTTATAAAATCAGCAGGTTTAAGCGTTTCAAAATACAAATCAAGGTGTATATCATTTACCTTAAATACTTTCTCTAAACCCTTTAAAAGTATGTTTTGAAAGGGAACAACCACTGTATTATTAAATAAGCTAAAAGCATCTCGTAATTCATCAGCATTAGATCCCAATCCTCCACCTTCTGCGCGTATTCCAAATAATAATGGACTTGTTACTCTATGACCACTGAGAACTTTATTTACTACTTCCTTAGATAAGAATTGGTAACTTTCAGAAGCGTTATTAGTGTCTAGTGGCACTATCTCAGGTGTTGTATCTTTTCCATCATTGAAAGTTAAAAGGATTCGCCCACTGTTTCCCGAACCTGAAAATTTAGAATTAATCTGTCTTTCTATAGTACGTCTTTCGTCATCACTTGGCACCCCATTGGAAAAATTTATTGCCATTGAAGGGAACATGCCATTAGATATATTCGCCAAATGGAATTGTGCAATCTCTAAATCAAGTTGTATGTAGTCAGTAGACGCCACATAATCTGGTGCAAAGCCATAAAATAAAGCAGGGTTCTTATCTCTAATCATTAAGATTTGACTTGCTTGTGTTCTGTCTTTAGTATTAAAAGCTCTATATGGTCTTGGTTTATGTTCTGACTTTTTCCATTTAGACCAATCAGAACTATAGTAATAAGTATCTATTTCGCCATCTACCATTTTACCACTTCTTATATATTGTGCGCCAATGTGAGATATTTTGCTAATGCTTTTTCTGTCTCTACTCCAAATGACATTAACATAACAACCACCGAATAGCTTTAAGTCCATTGCTAAGTCTTTTAAGACATCATCTGGTGAATCGTGTAGTAATCCATTTAATTTTAAAAAAGATTCTTTAGTGGCCTCGTTATCGTCTGCATTGGTAGCAGCTAACCCCCCTCCATATATCATAGCACCAATAGATTTTATTAATGCTCCGTTAATTGCTGAACCTAAAAATAACTCTAAAAGGTAATTAGGATATAAATTATTTTCACCAAATGACACCCAATCTTGATTAGTTTTTTCTACTATATGAGGTATGTTATAATGTGATAATTCTACTAAGTTTAATTTCATAATTATAAAGTTATATATACACTATCAGTATCAGTATCGTTTGTAGTGTATTGTTTGTATTGTGTTGTATCGGTGCTAGATATTAGATTTAACAAACCAGTATAAAGTGTTGTATTTAAGCCAGAAGGATCTAAATTAGAGTTGCTACTATTTTGGTATATTGTAACATCATAAAAACCTAACGGGTAGTCTGTACTTCCTAATTGTATTAAACCTACTAATGGTAAATCAAAACCTGCATTATTAATTGTATATGACATTTGAGTATATCTATTTTCATTTGTTGTAGTTACAACAGAAGCCATAAAATTCAATATCTTTTCAGTCTGTTGACTTTTGATTGAGATTAATGGTCGTACTGTATTGGTTGCAGAACCTACATCATTTAATCTAGCATAGATGTAGTTAGTAACATTACTGGCATTTGTCATTGTGTTTTGTATCATACCTTCTCGCAATATTTTTCTAATACACTCAATAAATGTTCTTCCATTACTTTAATATTATCTTCTGTTAAATCAGGTAATATTACTTTACCCTCATATTTAGCTTTTAATTGCCACATCTTTCTTTTTCTTTTTCGGTGTTTCTTTTATAAATAGACTATTTCTAATTTCTTCGTTTAATCCTAATATTTGTTTCTGTGTTAATTCGTTTAATGGAATGCTTAAGTTGTCAATACTCCTACCTTCCCATTTAGTTTTTAGTATCCATTTCATAATCTCAATTTATTGTAAATATAAAAGTTACTTATTTGTTTTTTAGTGTACAAAAAAAGGGGCATAAAACCCCTTTCTTCTTCTTTTATAGAGTAACGATTAAGTGCCTGGAACCTACAGTAATAGTTAAATCAGCGTCATCATCTAAACCATCAAATGGCCACTTAGTAGTAGCTGGTCCATCAGTTTTAGGTATTTGAATAAGAGCATTATCTTCTTGTGCTGCCCATTCAATAGTGTAACCACTCATATCTCCTTTTGCTGTTCCTGTAACAACTGTGCCACCTGTAACGTGACAGCCATTAACTAGACCTAGCAAAAATACATTGTCCATTGAATCTTGAACAAAGATCTGCGAACGTGTGTAAGCCATTAATCTTAATTCATTAGTCATATCATGGTCAATCTTTTGTAATGTAACAGATAATGTTTGGTCAAAAAATGTAGTACCATTAGCATTATCAGAATTTATATTTACAGTCATACTAGATAAATTCTGTACTAAATCATATTTAAATACTATTGTTTTTGCAGCCACTTGCCCAGACCAAGTAGCAAAACTTGCGTCAGTCATTTCAGTATTGGCAATAGTAGCCACCTGCTCAATATTATTATTATATGATTTACATATATAAATAGCTTTCAAGCCACCGATGCTGTCTTTACAGTCTATTAAACGTCCTCTTGTAATATCACAAGCCATATTATTATTGTATTAAAGGTTAATAAAAAGGGGGTATATTTCAACCCCCTATTTTAAAGTGTTTTTTATGTCCAAACAGTTGAACCATATACACCATCTGTTGCTACTGCAACTTGTACACCTACTGCAAAATTCATAGTAACTCTTACATTATCTGAACCATCGTATTCATACGTTGGTATCAGTCTTGCTTCTGTCCAGTCAGTAGCTAAGTTAGTACCAAATACTAAGTTTTCAGGGTAAGTAAATACTATAACATCATTAAACATACCAGGACATCTGTAGATAGGGAATCCGAAAAAAGTCATATTATCTCCGTCAACATTAAACCCTGCGCCAGATACTTGACCTTGATTAGATCCTGCTGTTGCTAATGCTTGAATATAAAAACCATACATTTGGTTATTCATATAAAAACCTGCACCTGCTTTAGTTAGGATACCTGAATGGTTAGCTGCTACCGCATCGTAAACTTTCTCCATATGTCCTAAGAGTCGCCATCTACGTTAAAACCTGCACCAGATACTTGACCTTGATTAGACCCTGCATTTGCTAATGCTTGAATATAAAAACCATACATTTGGTTATTCATATAAAAACCTGCACCTGCTTTAGTTAGTATTCCTGAATGATTAGCTGCAACTGCATCATATACTTTTTCCATATGTCCTAAGATGTTAGACTTAGTTGCTGTTGCATAGTCAACTTCTGTAAAGTCTTTCATTGCAGAAGCGTCTGCACCATCTTGGTCTTGTGTACCATCATTAGATAAGAATCCTACTCCAAAAGGAGCTGCACCTTGCCATATACCTATTTCTAATTGAGCTGCTGCTTTTCCTGCTACAACTTGTAATAAGAAATCAGAGAATGCTTGTGGTAAATTTCCATTTCTGTCCATTCCTTGTCCCATCCAAGTTGGGAACACAGTACCTCTGCATATTTCTTCGTTTACTTTTAAGTCAGTTAATGTTAATACTTGCTCAGTAGTTGATACATTTGCACCATCACTAAATGAACAAGCTGCTGCTACAATAGGATTGCTTGAAGCAATGTTATTGATTACTGCACTTTTAGTTAGACCATCTATTGTTCTTACATATCCCTTAGCAACTGTGTCAGGACTTCTTAAGGCAGCAGTCACATAAGGCATAGCGTGTATTCCTGCATAAGTATCTCCTGTGATAGTTATGTCAAATTCACGTTTTTTTGATAATTGAATTTTATTCGCCATTTTTTTTTATTTTAGATTATTAATGTAATATGCTACCCTCTCATTAGAAGATAGTTTGCTTAAATTAGTAGATGTTGTATTTTTATCTCCTTCTGGATTGTAGCTAATGCTGTCCGTTGCAGGTTCTTTTGATAATTCTACTATTTTACTATTTAATTCTTCCACTTGTGTCATTAGCTCACTAATAACATCTACAGACATTTCTGTTTTTTCTTCTTCTTTAGTTTCAACACTTGCTTCTACTTTATCTGCTTTTAAATCAGCTATAGCATCTTCAAGATTTTTGATCCTTTTTTCCATACCCTCCCAGTCTGCAACATCAGCTTCTTCTGCTAACGCTTCTTCACTCATTTCTTCTTCATTTTCTTCTTCTACCGATTCAGCTTCTTCTCCTAGATCTTCTATTTTAGAATCATCACTTACAACTAATTTATTTCCATTCTCCATAGTATATGTACCACCTGCTAACGCTTCTGCTTCACCTTCATCTCCAACTGCAAATACTTTAGAGCCAATCATAAATTGGTCATCTTCGGTAGCTATAATTCTACCATCGTCTAATTTCATTTCAGCGTAAAACTTAACGCTATAAGATTTTTCTGTTTTATTCATTTTTAATAAATTTAAGATTTTGTCTATTGTATTCATAACACTTGTATATATGTATGGTTGTTTTTTGTTTATTTCTCTACTCTTTTTTTGGTCTACTTTTAACATTATTTACTAAATAAAACAATTTCGTTTAAGTATGTTTTTAAGCTGTTTAAGAAACATTCAACTGTCTAAGGTGTATTACCCTAAACTTAAAAAGATAACGCAATGACCTCTAATACAACTTACCTTTTTACTGTCCTATTTTTAATAGCTGCACAGACCTTTGCAGCAGTTTCTTTATTGCCATATTCTTTCATTTGGTCTGCTATACATTCATTCCAAGAATATTTTAACATTGCTTTTCTTCTAGCAAATTCAACCTGTTCTAATGCTTTGTATTTTTTCTTGTATTTTCTTTTTCCATTTTTTCCTAAATTATCATCTGCTTTTGTAGCAGTGTAATGGTCTACGCATGGCATATAATATTTAATCCCATTCAATTTATGGATATGACTACCTTCACAACCTTTAAACATTTCAGCATAAATATTAGCTTCTTCTTTTGTTCTAAATAAAGGTTCTCCGTCTAAACTAGCTACAGGGTTTAATTCATTCTGTAATATAATATCTTTAATTTTACCTAGTGTATACTCGTCTGGGCAATCTTCACATACTTCATCTAATATATCTTTCTTTTGTTTAGATGCTTCTATTAGCTTGTCTGTGAACCACCCCTCGATGCTGAATCCTCTCACTTCTTTATTCTTGATTTTTTCCCATATATCATCATTACCTTCTGCGCTAACTTGAACAAACCAAGTACCGACTGGCATATTCTCAAAACCCCACATATTAGATTTATCAAATTTTTCATCTTCTTTAATCCACGATTCTACGACAGTTAAACCCTCTACTGCTTTATCGTGTTCTAATGTATGACTATTGTTCCTTAGACTTGCCATAAATAGCTTCTGCGCTTGTTTAATAGTTTCTTTAGTAAAGAATACATCATACTCTTCATTGTTGTCTTTATCTAGTCTATTGATTTTTTTATCTGGTATTAATACTGCACCGACTAATTGTCTTTGTTCTTCATCTAACTTAGCAAGGGTTAAAAAATCTTGATTAAAGAATACAAAATTTTCTTCAATGGCAGGGAATTTAACAACACTAATAGCTTCAACACCGAACATTTCGGCAGTTTCATCTATGATTAATTCTATAAGTTTTTTCTTTTTATCCATAACAACAGTATATATTAATTTAATGTTTTTGTTTATAATGTAGCTTGTATATCTAACTCTTCTTGTAGAGCTTGAGCATTACTAATATCATTTTCTACCACGAATGCCTGTACTGTAGATCCTCCACCCCCAATTTCTGGTTGCTCTATCCCTTCTAAATTAGGGCTATCAAAAGCACCCATACCACCTGCATCTAA
>VTLG01003825.1_pt1 | contig 11631 bp, 5 predicted proteins | sample 4694571 | NCBI WGS metagenome assembly VTLG01 (sample SAMN12604809, study PRJNA352737) | marine metagenome | biome: ENVO:00000447; feature: ENVO:00000209|ENVO:00000569|ENVO:01000036; material: ENVO:00002151; isolation source: viral sequences binned using virsorter ... | reverse complement strand
GTAATAAATATAGGTTCTACCAGATTCAGTATCAAACCATCTAGTACCGTTAACAGGATTAGCAGGTGCCGTAGCACTTACTCTGAGATTACCTACAGCATTACCATCTTGTGTAATATTAAAATCATTAAGATCTAAGTTACCCTGTAGTTTAGCTCCAGTATTAGATAAGGAGCTATTCTCTAATTCTTGTAGTCTCTGGATAACCTGTCTTTGATTGTTATCTAAGTCCTCTGCTCTAACAGAGCTACCAGCTACATAGTCTGCTTGAGGTTTAACTACATCTGTTTTCCTAGTAATTAATACATTCTCTGAACCAGTTGGTGGTGCAGTTGTGAATGATACTTCACTACCAGTTTGTGTATAATCTGTATCTTTAGTTTTTAAATCCCATACTGATGTCGTTGTGTTCCACACATACACAAGTACATCATCGGCTTCAAAAGAGTTTTCGAATGCAAACGAGAAGTTTTTATCACTACCGTTCCCATTTTTTAATTCCTGTGTGGCAGGTGTTGTTGTTACTGTCATATCTTATCTTGTAGGAAGGAGTAATTCTTGGTGGGTAGTTTTATGCAGCTTAGCTTTCTGTCTTTGTTCTAGACCCATCTTCTTCTCAATTAAATCTTGAGCTTCTGGTAACTGTCTAACTTTAGCCCAAGCTAATTTACGTACTAAATCAAAGCGAGCTTTAATCACTCTATTATGATGATAGGATTTAAGTGGATTAAAGGAACTCTCACCGTTTCTTTTATCACGATTCATTTCTTCTATTGAAGCTTTAATACGTGGATCAGATGTAGCTATACGATTTAACCATTGCTCTAAGTTCTCACCTCTTATCTTAACAAGACCCATTTCTTTAGAGAATTCAGATCTTAAGAATCCCTGATCTTTTAATGATATCCTATCAGGACCAGGTGAATTCCAAACAGAAGCACGTAAATCATAGTTACTACGCCATAGCAGTTTCTGACCAGGACTAGCTCCTGGTTCAATAGCTAACATACTAGAAGCTCTCCACCATCTAGCTAAAGGATTATCCTCTCTAAGAGGTTTACCATTAAGCATATTATACTTCAATGATAATGGTTTAAGCCCACTAATAGGTGCTAAGAATTCTGTAGCTAAGTTATCTTTTCTAACTGACTGAGCGAAACCACTGTCAAGTATACCACCAGTATCTGACCATATACTAGAGTTGATCTCACGGTATGAATTAGTAAGCATTTCACCTGCCCACTTTCTCCAACCACCAAACGGTACAAAGTTAGTTAGTGTTTTACCTATCCTACTTGCTGCCCCTGGCTCACCTCTAAGTAAATCAACTAGATCTCCTAATGATTGTAAGTATGTTTGATCAGTAATAGCTTCTGAGAATGCTGTAGCTATAGCAAAAGCAGTCAGCTTATCTTCAGCCCACTCTGGACCCATCAAAGCCATGTTATCTCCAATATCAGCTATACCTTTAAGCATTAGATCAAATGGTTCAAAGACATCAAGGTTAATTCTTACTCCACCGATTTCTAATGTATTAGGTATTCCACCTGTATCTTTAAATACATTACGAAGTCCTTGATCATTAGGACCATTACCTCGTAGCATACCAGATTGATAAGCTAAACCTCCCATAAATACAACACCCATTCCAACAGCTTGTCTAGATAATTGACGGGCTTTTACTTTCTCAAGATCCCATGGATTATCAATACCATACTGTCTTACGCTACTTAAGTCTTCAGGACTAGCAAAGAATATATCTCTTTCTTTTTTAACTAGGCCGGCAAGGAAAGGCATACCCTTAGTCTTAACTTTAAGGCCATTTATACCAGATCTTACAAATCTAAAGTAAGGTTTTGCAAAAGGTAATTGGTTTACATACTCAGCAAATGCTTTAGATGCACCACTTAATTCTGTACGATAAGTTACTTCATCAAACTCATTCTTAGTGAAGGCTTCTCTCTTGAGATCAATCTCACCGAATTCATTATAATACTTCTGTTCATACAATTGACCAGCAGCATCTATTAATTCAGGAGTTAGTTCAGTAATATCACCTTTCTCTTGAGCCATTAATGCTTCACGCATTGCTATTTCTTTAACACGTTTATGTCGTATTAATTCTTCGTAAGTTTTATCAGCAGCATCCATTACTCTACTGACACCAGAAGCTGCTTTACCTAAAGTAGTCTCACCATTTAAATTATGAGCTGTTTCCCATAAGTTAAATATAATCTTATCTGATTCAGTACCTTCAATATCAAGCCATTGCTTATAAGCTTCAGTATCAAATGTACGCCTACCATATGTAGTAAATCTTGTATCAATAGATGCACCAGATTTAAACGCTTCACCTAAGTTACCCTTAAAGATTTTAAACGCATCAGGTATGAAATCAATCATAGCCATAAGAGATGCAAACTGTGCTTTGAATTGTTTAGTATCTCTAGTGATTGGGTATCTTAAAGCAGCGCCTAATGTGTCATGGAATTGATTTAGATAAGAGTTAAAACCTGTACCCCAGATAGCTCTCTGAGCTGTCTTAGGACCAAAGAAGCTGTTTATATGTATCTGATGTAATTCATCCAGTAGAGCGCCTTGCTTGTTCTTACCAGGTAGCATATCACCACCTCTTATCTTCTGCCTCATCCACTCATTAAAGCTATTAGCTTTGTGACCTTTATGAGATGTAGATAAATAATTAAGAACTTCATTAACTAACTCTTCACCAGCGTCTCCATCAAGATACTTCATTAATAAGTCAGTACCATGTAAAGCTTCTTCATGTATCTTACCTCTCATCTTATTAGCATTCTTTACATTCGTCTGAGCTGCAACACGATTGTAATTGATATACTCTTGAGAAGCTACAAGTCTATCTGCAATTGATTTCATTGGACCATCAGTAGCAAATATATTACCACCCATCTTTTTGATTTCTTTTGCAGCTGTTGCTAAATCTCTTATAACCTTTTGTGTACTATTGATAATTGTCTCATACGTTAGTATGTCATCTACAGACATACCAGTACGCTTCATGAAATCAGCCCAATCCTGTTTAGGATTCTTAAAGTTAATTCCAGTTATCTCACCATATCTATTAAAAGCTTTCTTGAAAGTTGAATAAGTAGAAGTACCTCTAGCCTTAGCTTTCTTAAGTAACTCTTGGAATCTTGGATCAGAGATTAAATCTTTCTTAATACGATTGAAGTATTTAGGTAATATGCCATCGGTAGCTATATCCTCTAGTTCTTTAGAAGAGAATAAGCCATCAACTGAACCCATAGGTTCATCTGCATCAATCTTATTTAAGTTATTAAAGTTGTCATATGGTGTAGATCTTGATACAGCAGAACCCTGCCATGGATCTACAGCTGGTCTATTAGAAGCTCCCCTGATTCCCATATAAGGACTAGGAGGCATGCCTTCTAAATCTACCACCTCACCACCTAACTGTTTTTGTTCTAGGTCAGACATCCTTCTTAAGAATTCCATCTTCTCGTTAAACTCAGACTGACCTTTTTCTTTAACCTGTTGATATCTATCCTCAAGTTTCTTTAATGCACTATCTTTAACTTTACCTTTAAGTTTAGCTCTCTTTGCTTTACTTAAACCTTGTCCTAATAACTCCCAGCTTCCACCAATGAACATTTCAAAGCCCATGCCTTCAAATATATTCTTCAGCCAAATAGCTGTAGGAGAATCTGAGTCTGTTGTAGCTAGTGGTCCTAGTACTGGTTCTAGCCAAGGTGCCTTTTCAATTAACCAACGTGAAGTATTTTGTTCATGTGAATTAATTGATACAGCATCTTGTACAGCACCAACACCAGCACCATACGCTAAGCCTGTAGTAATTTTACCACCTATTGCAGGTAAAGTGAAAGGTGATGCTGCTACAGCACCCATAATACCTACACCTAAACTACCATAGTGGAATATGTTTTCTAGGAATGGAGCCCATTGACTATTATAAACAATAGGTTCTATGTCAAAATGTTTTGAAAAACTAAAGTCAGGCTCATATTCATCACCCATCTCTTCCATCTCACCTGATGCCATATCTATCATACGTTCAGGGAAAGACGTAACAGAGTCTAATGTTTTTAAGATACCACCTGCTAAAGCTTTTGAAGCTTCCTCTTCGATAGGATTAACTTCTTCTTCACCAGATGCTAACCTTTCAGCTCTTTTTAAATCTTGTATTTCGTTGTAACGTAGACCTCTATAAGGATCTGCTGTAGGTTGTTCCTCTTGAGCAACAGGTTCTTCGGCTGCAGCATCTGTAACTGCTTGACCTTCTTTCATTAGATTCAAAGCCTTTTGAGCATAATCTAATGGGTGCATCAGAGCTGACTCTGTTGACTGGTCAAACTTTTCTACAGGAGAAGTCTCATCTACAGTGTATGTTTCGTTTTCATTTTCCATAGTTTAGCCTACTGCCTGTATTATATAAGGTGCTACTGCACTACCAGTAACTGATCCCGTAGGATCTCCATTCTCTAATTGAAGCATCATACGTACCTCAGTAAAATTAGCCATGCCACCATAAGCTATTAAATTATTAATTGCCCTTTTTGTACCTGGTGATGCATTAGCATAATCTTTAGCAAGATCATTTTCTAATTGACTTTTCTTACTAACATCATAACCAGCATTCCTCAGTATCATTCGACCAAAATCTTTTTTACTGATTTGTTTTTGTATACTATTATCTAGCCCTCTGTATGCTTCATCTAACCATTCAGAAGTATGACCCCTATATCCTGGGCTTATTGTTCTTATTAAATTATTAAGATGTGGTTGTGGCAGATCTTTTATAAAACTAGTATCAAGTTCTATACTATCTGATTTAGTCCAGTCAATATTTGAGTTGGTTCTGATAAGCATGCCTGCTTCTATCTGTGTTTCTGCATAGTTAGGGTTATATCCTTCAACAGACTTTTTATAATAGTAGTTATTCTTCAACTCATCTACAGTAAGAGGTACACCTCCATCGGCTTTCCATTTAGTTAACACATACTTTTCAGCTTCATCTATAGCTTGTGCTCTCGGCATTTTTTTCAGAATATTAAGCTTAACTTGATTGTCATAATCCCGCATCATATGCTTTAACACTCTAGTACCGATAGATCCTTCTAATTTATCAGCACCACTAATACCTAAAGCAGTCTTAATTTCACCAGTAAATCCAGCCTTAGCACTTCCTCTACCTTCTTGCAGAGCAGCAGCATACTTATCACTAGCTGTCTTAAGCTTCATTACTTGGTCACGTATATCTGGATGAGCTGTCCTAACATCTTCATCAGTTATCAAACCACCATTGGCATATAATTTGTTAAAGTTAGCAAGCTGAGAATCAGGATCAGCTTTTAATCTTTCATTTCTATTAAGTATACCAACAGGATCACCAGCTTCTACACCATACCTACTGTGATGTCTTTTCCTATACTCATCTTCAGGTAGTTCACCTTGATAAAATGCAATTTCATCTAATCTGTCATCTCTTGCCAGCTTATTCAACTCATCAGTTCTTTGAGTTATAGCTTCTCCATCTATAAATTCCTCTAACTCTAGTAACCTTTGTCTACCAAAATCTTTTCTTTTACCATCAGCTCCAGTATAACCACGAGCTCTCATATCTGCTATAAGATAGTTAGCAGCATTTTGATTGACTTTAGCTATAGATTTAATATCATCTTCTATAGCATTCATCACATCACCAAATGTTCTAAGCTCTTTACCACCAGGTGTTTTACTTCCTGACTTAAGAGTTCTTATAACATCATCCCAATTAACATCTGCACCTCTTTCATAAGAATCCCAAAGCCTTTCCCTCATCATCAGTTCAGCTTCACCCTGAACTTGACTGTTCCTCCATCTCAAGAAGGACTTCATTGAAGCAGCTTCGTTCCTAGCTATACCTTCTCTATAGAACTTTTGTTCATATAGATAGTTCTTGTTTAGACCATAGATTCCTTTAGCTTTTAATAATTCATCAGTTAAATAAGCATTGACAATTTGTTTGTCAGCTCTACTACGAGGTGAGTTTATCTGTATAAACCTACCATCTTTTGTCTTGAGGTAGCCTTGATTATTCTTAGCATTCCAAGCTAACCATTCTGCATGGTCCGCTTTAGTTTGATTGAGAAGCTTATTGGTCATTAACCTTCTTCTCTCTGGACCAGCTAATCTGAATTCATCAGCATCAGTCTGGTTCATTTTATACTTATCTATAGCTTGATAGTATAGTTTATTACCAGCTAAAAAGCTATCTTCATTTACTTTTATCTGCTTTTGAAGTGATTCTAAACCTTGGAAATCTACATGTTCAACACCATCAATGAGCTTTCTAGTTTCACCAAAAGCGAAATCTGCTGCTCGTCTTTCTGCTTGCTTAGCGGCATAGTCTTTATACCACTGCATACCCTTTTCAGAATGCTTAAATAAAACAGCAAAATCGTTAGGATACTTTTGAATGTTTCTTTCAGCTTCCTGGTAATTCCGTTGAATCCAGTTCTGTCTGATTGATTCGCCAAAGGCTTGTTCATTATAGAACTGCTTGGCTTGTCCTGCATATGATGATGTCATTTATTTAGCTCCTCCCTATCAATTATCTGATTGATAAATAGATCAAACTGATTTGCAGCAGTTTCTTTTGTCCAATTCCAAGCAGGTCCTGTTAACCAATCTTTAGCAGGTCCTGTTACCCAATCTTGACCAGATTGTAGTCTGGCTCTCCATGGATTAACAGCTTCTGGTACTACAGGTTGTGGTGGTATTAAGTGTCGATTTCCAGGTAGAGATCTATCATATACACTTTGCCTCCACTCTTCTATACTGTCAAAGCCAGCAGCTTTAAAGTTTCTGATATTAACTTGACTAGCCATACCAGGGAAAGGAGCACCTCCTGGTAAGTTAGCCCAAGCACCTGAGTAAGGTACACCACTACTTGAGAATCCCCACCCGTGAGCACCAGTAGGTATATGACCTGTTTTTGTAGGATCAAGAGGACTATGATATGTACCTGGATATATTTTACTTTCTACAGAAGCTCCACCTGTTATTTCGTAGCCTGGACCTTTAGGTGATTTAGTACCTGTCTTTTGACCCATCAGATAAGCACTACCTACAGCCATACCTATGTTCATTAACTGTTGGAACATACTTGGTCCTTTATCCCATACAGGTTCAGGTGGTGCAGCAGCACGTTCTGGTTCAAGACCAATCATCCTATCAGCTTCTCTTATTTTACTTTGTTTAATACGTTGTATTTCAGCGAATACAAGAGCAGCTTTATCACGTGCTATATCTTGTTGTGCTGATCTAGCAGCTCTAGCTCTACCAAGCTTTGCTCTAGCTGAGACTCTAGCACGTCTTGCACTTACACCTGATTTCTCTAGGCTCTTAGCAACACTTACATCACCTGCTAATTTAACATAATCATCTTGAGTGGCTTGTAAAGCTTGAGCTATACCTTCGTTTAAGATAACTTGCTGTTGATTCGCATTCCTATTAGCTTCTATTGCTGCATCATCCCAAGCATGTTCAGCGTCAACACCTCGTAGGTAATAAAGACTTATGTTTTGATTATGCTCTTGTATAATACGAGATACATCATTATCATAAAGCCTTTTCTTATTTCTATTTCTAGCTGAAGCAGCATCAGTTTGAGCTTTGTTTCCTAAGACTGCTTGGCCACCGCTTAAGGCCATCATAGCATAAGTTGTAGCGGTTACTGGTTCGCACATTTGGCAAATTCAATGAATGTTAACTGGTTGGGTCCATAAGGAAACTCCCGTAGGAACTTGAACCCTAAAAACCTTAGTAACTTCAAATGTACTCTGTTACGTTTGTCCAGAATATTCCACAGAAGTTTATGTGGTTGTCTATCTACATATCGTTTAGCTTCTCTAGCAAAAGTGATGGGGTACTCATGGATAACAGGTGTACATAACATCCATATACCACCATCCTCAGATACACCAGCCATCCCGGCAGTCTTGCCGTTAGGCACAGTGAAGTACACATTAGATGCAACAGAAGCAGCTTTAGTTAAGACTTCCATAGGATCGTGTCCATGACCTTCTTCGACCTCTCTCCGGTCATCAGGACGTAAGTTAGAGGCCACCTCAATGGCAGCCTCCAATGTGATAGTATGGATATAGTTAGGCACGTTGATAAAATTTATTACTATAATCTCCTTCCCAACTCATAGAGTATAAGGTAGTAGGAGATGGGTGAGTTGATTTTAAATATACTGTTAAGTTTTTATTACGTTCATAAGTAGGTAACGTGTGTATTTTCTGTTCTACCCAAGGTGACTTGTTAGCTATGTAAGCATCTTGTAAAGATGATTCAATTAATTCATTATAAGTATCTTTACCAGTACGTTCTATAGTAGTTTCATAGACACCAGCTGCCCCTAAAGATAGCTTCAATCTATGTACAACTAATGATGAATTAATGTCTGCAGCTTTACCATCTTTTGCAACAGGATATATAGTAGGAAACTTAATCTGCATTTCGAAATTATATCCTACAAATAAACTGTTACCAGATGTCTTCCAGTCACCAGGTAATGTTGCAGTAGAACCACTTACTTTAGCTACACCGTATCTACCATAGTCATTAGTAGGTTCACCATCCTTAAGGTATGCATCAAATACATACAAGTCTCTATTCTCTTCGAAGCCACGTTGACCTATTCCAAATGTAGTTTTCTTAGTAGAAGAATCATATGTAAGATCACTTGATTCAAGTATTGACCAGTTATCTAAATGTATAGGGAAGTTATCAACCCAATTAGACCATTTATCTACTAAAGGATACTTCACTAAATTGTTGTTCTCATGTACTACAAACAATAAATCATCAATAATTGCTATGTACTGTATGTTCTTATCTAATGTCCATTTAAACCAGGCAGATTGTATCCTTTTTTCACCACTATTAAAATAACGATAGCCATATAGAGTATCTGTACCTCTTACAGCAAAGAATACATAAGTGTTTTCTCTGGAGTTAGTAATTAAATTAATATCTTGAGGCAGTAAGTCTGGAACTGAAATAGATTGATCTAATACCTCAGGCTCATACCCTCTTTGTATACGTGTTGCCTCAAAGAATTTACTACGTTTACCAGCATTATCTAAGAAACCTAGTGTAGTACCAAGTGAGACTGGTTTAGTACTTGTATTAAAATTATAAGTGGTTGCTGGTGTAAGCTTAGCGGTTTCAGGACCTAGTACTTCAGCTTCTGCTGCCAGTAACCATTGTTTATTCTCACTAAATACTAACAAGCCTTGTCCTATTTCTATACCTTCAAACAGTTTAGCAGGACTAGAAGTGCTAGTAGATAGATCTATAACATCTTGTGGTGATATAGTTAGAGCAGTGTTCGCCCAGAAATTAGGTTCAATTAAATTATTTGCACCAGGTCTAGAGCATATAACATTTGTACCACTAAGCATTACTACCCTGTTTCTCCAGAAAACCATGTTTGAAATACTACGTGGTTTAAGGTCACCAGTTCCATCAATAGCTTCCTCAATAGATTGTCCTCTGCTTAAGAAACTAGCTTTAGGATTAGTAACATTATCTCCTACTTCACGGCTAGGCCAATTTGTTAACTGTATTGTAAATGTAAGGTCTTTCTGTCTTATCAACTGCATAGGCATAGTAGTGGCATCTATCTTATACCTTATACCAGGTTTAGTACATTCTCTCCATCCACCAGGTCCATCTTGACCATCGTTACCATAGAATCTCATATAATAATCATCTTCTTCTAACTCACTATTTACAACCTTAACAACTACTCCATTCTTACATTGTGTAGGAAGTTTAGTGACATCATTGACTTCACTAGTAACGATGTTCATTAAGTCAGCTTCACCTGTAGTTACATTGAACGTATCAGTATCAGAAGTATTATATATGTAAAGACCATTACCAATAATCTCTGCTCCACTTACTAGTTTATCAGCTTCATTACCATCATCATTAGGGTCTAAGATTCCTTGCTGTAGTCCACCTAAAATAGTAGTGGCACTAACAGCCATGTCAGCATCGAATGGTGTAGGGTCTGGACGTATAGCACCATCTCCAGCTGTACTACCTATAGTAGCTAAAACATCTGACTTCTCTATCTCCTTTACTTTGACAAAATAAGTAGGACTTATCCAATCTTTAAAACTACCTGAGTCAGCTGGTACACTTTGATCTGGAGCTGAACGAGCAATCATTACAAATTTAATATAATCACCCTGTTCCCAACCTTCACCACCATGCAATAGTTCTACATCATAGTCATACTTACATACATAATCTTCACCATTTAAACTTGAACCAGCATCTTCATGTGTAGCAGATCTACCTTTAACAGTGAACCTAAAGATTAGATTTCTTGGTACTATATCTCGATTTAGACCTGCTATTGTACTGTCATTTACCTCATTATTATTTTTGTCATAAATAGTGCAGACACTCTGATCAGAACTAAATACATCAGTATCTATATCGACACAACTACCTTCAGTTCTTCCATTATACTTACCATCTTGTTGTATATTCCTAGAGTGAAAAGGTTTACCAGTTGTATTCGTTACTACACCATTAGTAGCTTTAATAGGTGCATCAGTATGAGTACCTCCAGTCCAATTTTGTAATGCATCATTACCATCTAAAGTGGCAGATAATACAGTATGATCTGGGTACACCCTTTTATGTACTAATCTAGTTGCACTTGTTATACTATACTTTGTAGTATTAGTAGTCTTATTAAGGTTCAGACTGTACTGCCTAGCATTAGCAGTCTTCTTAAGCTCTATGTATGCAAAGTTTTTGTGACCTATCTGTACATCATTACCATCAGCATCCTTTTCAGTGTTACCCCAGCCAGCTGCTTTGTCAACAGTCATGCTACATGGTATGACTTGATTATTAGTTGTCCTAGGATTCCTATTAAGTATATAGGTATAATCATTAATAGTTAAGAACTGTAAGTCATTTTCATCTGTATACTTTAAGTACTGATTGATATAAGTAGCATTAGCACTATCAGGTGTGGCTACAAACTCTGTGCCTTCTGGTACTACTCCATTAGGACCAGTGAATTCTCTTAAGTTCCATAATTTTACAACAGGAGCAGTGTTACTATTAGGCTCCTCTTTCATTACTTGACCAATGTACTGTTCATCTTGATCCCTATAGTAGTGAAAGAATCTGTGTCTTGATTCTCCTATGTCTTTAATGAATCTACTACCAGGTCTTTTAACTAAACCAGTTTGAACTTCTGGTGTGGCATTTATAACATCAGATACTTGACCTGGATTTTTTAGTTGATCAGGTTGTTCTGACATACCTGATGTATAGTTTGGAATTGTTTGTGTTATACTAGCCATTAGCGTCTCAGTGCATCTAAAGGAATAAAGGATGTATATCTTTGATCATCTGTGAGGCCAAAGAATGATGGATCAGTTTGGTTGCATTCGTATTCTAAACATGTAGCCCTTGCATAACCTTCTTTGGTTGCCAGCATTTGTACTAACTGAGGGTTAGCTACTAACTGAGTAGCTGCTCTAGTTGAAGCACAGTATATAATATATCTTCTGAACACTTGTGGTATCTCTT
>VTLG01015423.1_pt1 | contig 11633 bp, 25 predicted proteins | sample 4694571 | NCBI WGS metagenome assembly VTLG01 (sample SAMN12604809, study PRJNA352737) | marine metagenome | biome: ENVO:00000447; feature: ENVO:00000209|ENVO:00000569|ENVO:01000036; material: ENVO:00002151; isolation source: viral sequences binned using virsorter ... | reverse complement strand
AAAATTATAGCAATAAATGTTAGTGTCCAGGCTTCGTCTTTCCAGGAATTATCACTAGCTGACATAGCTGCTTCATCCCAGTTTCCATCTTTTTCAATTTTAGTTTTAGTTGCTTGAAGTTTGGTAAGTTCTACTTCTGTTTTAAGTTTAGCTTTTTCTTGCTTTCCTTTTATGTAAGTACCTACAAGGTTAGCAACAGGTCCAATTATTGCCTGAAACATTTACCAAACATTCCAAAGAATTAATAACAACAACCCAATCTCAATCCAATTATACATTGTCCAGTTCGTTGTAATTTCTTCAATGTTATTTTTAATTTTATTCCACATTGTAAATTTTCCTGCTTTGTTTTAATCAATAGTAATTGATTTAAAAAAAATAGCAACTATAATCTAATTTAGGTTATGCCTAAAAAACAAACAGTAGAAATTTTATTTAGAACAAAGACTAAAAGAAGGACTAAACCTAGACCTTTAAATCACAGGAAGAAATTACCTCCAAAGTCTAGCTATCGCTAAACACCACACATACCATCATCACAGATAGTGTTGAACCCATCAAACATATCTAACTGACCATCATCTTCTAATGCTTTGTCTAATGGTTCACAACTTCTATGCAAAAAAAGATCATCTTTAAATTTATTTTTAATTTTATATTTTTCTTGATCTCTAATTTGTCTATCCATTTGAACTGCCTTTTCAAATAATTCTGGGTCATTTTCTTTTATTTCTTTCCAAGTTGATTGGCTATGAAATGGGCAAAAATAACAAGCTGATTTAGTAGGCATAGGATAACCATTGTCTTTCATCCACATAATGCAATCTTGTCTTGACATACCAAGATCATTGATTAATGGGTATTGATTATCTATGTAACGAAGTCTATTCATTCTCATTCTTCTTAATTCATCTGTTGATATGCCTAATAACATTTCAACTTTGACTTCTTTTAAATCTACTCGTTCACCTTTTTTGTAACCCAACAATTCTCTTACTTTTTTTGTAACAGGTTTAATTTTATAGTCAGCAGTACATTGTCGCATCAACATACCTTTTTGTTCTGTTTCTTTGTTTTTTGTATAAAAAGGAATTGTAAATGCTTGATACTTACCTTGACTTGCATCTAATACATCTTTTTCTAAATTTCTCCAAGTAACTATATGTACAGGATAACTTACTGTTTTTTTTATAAACTTTAACCATTCATAAACTTTGGGTGGTTCAGCTTGAGTATCAGCAAAGATAGCACAATCAACCATAGGTATTTCACCTTTATGTATCATTAATGCTAATGTACTTGATTGAACTCCTGCTCCTAGTGATAATACTCTTAATGTTTTCATTTTAATTATCGCTAGTAAATTGATCGCAGAATTTATTAACACTACAATAGTGATTACATCTTACATTCTCGCCAAGTCTATGAACAATACAGCACCCTTTATTTTCAACCATATTGTTATCTTTTAGATATTGTTTGGCTTTTTCCATTGTAGGTAGAAGTCTTAATGCAGATTTTCTGCCATCTTTCATAACAGCAAATACATCTTCTTTTCTCCACATTTCTTTAGGAGTGCATTTAATTAACTCTTTAGCAGTAGCAGTATTCTGATGTAATAATATTCGTTGTCTAATAAAATGTTCTTGTTCTTCTTCTGACCACAACCTAATAGGTATTTTAACTATTTGTTTTTTAGGGTAATTATCCGATTGCATAACCTTTAATTTAGACCAATCCCTTAATATTGCTAATATGAACATATTGTTAACAAATATGTTATTTATTTTATCTGGGTTTTTTCGGCATAAAAAATTAAGAACATTCAGTTGTTCTTCCCATTCATCTTTTCCTTTTGTCATTGCATCTAAAGCTGACCAAGCAGAAGTTACTTTAAAATCCATTAACTCACCTTCTGATGATAAATAATCTAATTGTCCTGATAAAGTCCAACCATTTGTAATGTCATCATCCTTATAAAACAATCTAACTTCAGATATATCATTAGTATTTTCTGCTGATCGTTCAATTATATGATGAACCGATTGCCCTAATAAAGACCAGATCCTATCAGCAACATCTTCTTCTATTTCATTTTGATGTTTTTTTTGAAGGGCAACAATTCTAGGGGGTGCGATCAAACGAGTGGTAGAGATGTCCGAGCCAGATGAATCATAAGGGTCGTTTACTACTGCTCGTTCAATCGCAAGGGGTAACTTTGAATGATTAGTTATTATCATATTTCTTTCCTATTATCAATAAAATAATCTAAAGTTTTTTTTCTGGTTTCTTTTAACACTCTATCTTCTGGTATAAAATCTTCTGCACTTTCACATTTTATAGCTATTATATCTGCATCAGTTTTTTCATATTTTTTGTAAACCTTATCAATAGTATCAACAAAACAATTTTCAACTAATGGAAACTCATAAATTTGATGTAGTTGGTTTTGGTAATCGAGCCAAAGAGTTATGATAAAAAGTTTAAAAATAACCCATTCCTTGTCTAGCTTTTCTTCTTTTTAAAAAAATTTCTTTACTATAACAACCCCAACCCCATACTTCTTTTCTATTCATTTTTGTATCAAATACATATTTATCTATTGCTTTTTCTATAACAGGTAATTCACAAGACTCTATTGCACCCACCATTCTTTCATCCAATGCAGGATCAGCATTGTGAAGGAACAATATTAGAACCCATTCGTATGGTACTGCCTCTAAAAAATTCATACTTCTTTATAATACCTTCTATATTCTTCTGGCACAAATATTTTTCTACCTTTATGATCGAGTATTGGTTTTTTGTTTAAGTCAACAATATAACCTTGCGAATTAATTTTATCTATCTTTCCATTTTCTAATCGGTAGGGATAAGATTCTGCATTAGAACGGTACATTACCATCACTTTCATTTTGATCGGTTGACTCGTTATTTGGTGTTGCATCTTGTCCAGATAACTCTCTAGATTCTAAAATTTTATTTCTCATTCTTTCAGAAAGCTGATTAAAAACTGCTAGTTCTCCTTTTTGATATTCTTCAAGACTAAACATAGTAGAAGAATGATGTTGTTTGGGCAGTTCATCTTTAGTTGGCATAACATTAGACACCTTCAGCTTACCATTGTCTTTTTCCATAACATTAATTTGACAAGGTTTTCCTAAAAGATTGGCTATATCAAACCCTTGTTTTTCTGTTAATGAAAAAGGTTTACCTCTCCAAGAAACTAGGTCTTGGGATAAATTAGATTTTTCGTGCATTGATAAATTATAATACTTGCCAATCGTTAAAGGTTCGCCTTTATCATTTTTATGTTCTGGTGTTTCCCAAGCGATAAAAACTTGTTTCTTCCAAGTTATATCTCCCTGCCAATCATTTTCCTGTGTTCCCAAATCAATAACACTAATACATCTGGCATTGCTCATTCCTAAAGGAACAGTAGGGTAATTTTCTGATTTATTTTCTTTTATTATAAGACTCATTTACACTCCATTTATTGTTAATTAAAACTTAATATAGCATAAGTAAAAATTAATTGTCAACACCTATTGACAAAAAAATTAATATTAATTAATATTCCTATTATGAGCAAATACGAATTAGCAATGGAACGAAAAAAAGAGATCGTTTCAAAGTATGGTGGGAAGAATTTATCTGAAAAGTTAAACATCTCACATCCTGCTGTTTCTCAATGGGAAGTTGTTCCAACATTGAGGGCATATCAGATTGCAAACTTTGGCGATTTTGAATTAAAATATATTAGACCAGATTTAGTTTTTTAATTTTCCTCTATATAAGAGCTGTGGAAAAGCAATTAATTGTCTTGATGACTCTTACTATTCAAAAGGTTAAGAACTTCTTCTAGGAGCTTTATTTGGCTACCAAATCGCATTTCAAATTTCTTTGGAGAATAATGATAGCTTTCGTTAGAATTTCTATGATGATTAGGACATAATGGCAAGGTTAGGAAGTGAGATGACCTTTTTCCCATACCTGTTTTATTTCTTATGTGGTGAATTTCGGCAGGACTATCATAGATACCTAACTTTCTACAAGCTATGCAACCAATACTAGCAACTCTCTCCATATGTTTCTGTTCTTTAAGTGTTGGTTTTTTTTTAGGCATTAAAAATACTTAATTGATTTTCATTTTTTTCTACAATATTTCCTGACATATAATCTAAATATTCTTTCCAAGTTTTATGTCTATAATATTGCCTAACAACATATCTTTGAAATTGTTTTAAATCTTTTTTTTGTTGAAGTGGGTCATAGACCATTGGATAAGGTAAAACACCTATATCAACCATTTTATTAAAACGATACCAAATTCTTTCCCAAGTTTCTCTTTTATCATATCCAATTAACATATATGCCATTATGTGATTAGGTTTAACACCATTTTTTATCAACAAGTCTACACCTTTAAAAAATCTTTTTTCATCTCCAATATTATCCCAAGCTGTATAAATTCTTTTTTGTTTAAAACTATCATCTCTATAATCTATAGTAACTAAATTTTCAGCTACAATTTCATCTATTAATCTAATGTTTATTCCTTGATTAAAGCATACTTTAAAACCACCCTGTTGAATTTCTTTAATTCTTAATTTCCATTGTTCTTCTGGTTGACCAAAAAAATCGTTATCTAATAAATGTATTTTTTTAGGATATTTACCTCCCCTCCAAATATCATATATAGAACTTACTGATTTATTTTTACCTTCTTTAGTTGGAACAACACAAAATTTGCACTTTAATCTACACCCTCTTTGAGTAAAACCTAAACTAAATTCATAATCTGGATAAAAACTGTAATCTAATTTATCATAATCACCTATATAATCTTCAATGACTAACTTCCAATTATCTGTGCCTGTACCACCAATAATTGCATCTGGATAATTTTTTTTTAATTTATTAATTCTATTAATACTAAACTGAAATATTGATGAACCAAAAACATAATCATATTCTTTGTCAAATAAATCTTTGTTAACTGACCTCGTAAAATCAACTTGATAACCTTTTTCTTTGTAATATGAAGACAATCTCATTAATGCAAGATTAGGTAATTTGCCATCTATTTGTACTAATTTTACAGATTTACCCATACTTTTTTCGTTCACTCATAGCAGATATTTGATTAGTTTTCCAAAACTCAAACTTTAACTCTACCATTTTTTTAGACCAAGCAAGTCTTGATTCTTGCTCTACTGCATTTTTTAAATTCTTACATAATTCATCATATTCTTTTTCTGCTCTTGATTCTAAATCAGCTTTTGCTACTGACATATTGGCACAAGTGGACATTTTTTCTTTCATCATTTGTGCTAGTCTTATTTTTCTATAATGTTCAAGATAGTTTAGGTTAGCTTTGGCACTAGCATAGTCATTACCAATCTGCCTTATTTCTTCCATCTTTTTTTCTAATTCTTGTTCACTCATATTATTCTCCTAAAATTTTTAGATTTAGCTTGTTTAATTTGTAGATGTTTAATAAAACCCAGAACATCTTTTTCTGGCTGCATAGGTAAGACTTGTTTTGAATGTGGAAAATGCTCAAACTTTTTCCTAAAACAATGACTCGCCCATCCCTCTTTATACCCTTTTTGTTTTGCAACAAATAATAATTGGGCATAAAACTTCTTCTTATCTACTGCTTTTGTTTCTTTTGGTCTTTCCAATTCTTTTAATCTACCCTCTTTAATTAATAGTTTAACTTCTTTTTTAAAGTCAGGTTTATGTGAACAATTCGGACATTCTGGATTTTCTTTTGTAGGTTTGTAAATGTGGTCGCATTTTATACAAGTAAAATCTTGTTTGTTTAATGGTTTTATTTCTTTTTTCTTTTTTTCTTTTTCTTTTGCCATTATTAATTCCCAACTTGGTAAAGAATAAATATCCCCAAATTCATAAACAGAACCAGAATGGTCAAAGATTAATGTTTCTTTTTTTTCTGGATAAGGTCTTAATGTTCTTCCTATCATTTGTAAATAAAGCCCTAAACTTTTAGTCGGTCTAGCTAGAATAAGACAACTAACTTTAGGTTGATCCCACCCTTCTGTAAGTATCATACAATTAGAAAGTACCTTTATTTTATTTTGATCTAACAATGCAAGTTGTCGTTCTCTTTCTATTTCTGGTGTTTCACTATCTATGTGCCCACTTGGTATGCCATTGTTGTTAAATATTTTACAAATATATCTTGAGTGAGCAATGCTACTAGCGAATACTATCGTAGGTCTATTCTCGCCAAATAATTTATAATGCTCTACTAAATCCCCAACAAGTTTTGTGGTGTTCATTCTTTTATCTAATTCCTTTTTGTCATAATCTCCTGCCATAATGCGAACCCCCCTTAAATCAGGTATGGTGGGTGCAAAAGTTTTAGTTGGTACTAAAAAACCTTGTTTAGTTAAATCGTTAATGGTGGACACTTCAATTAATTCTTCGTAAATATTTCCTAATGGTTGATTATCTGACCTACAAGGTGTTGCCGTAAGTCCAATTAAAAATGCCTTCGGATATTCTGCTATTAATTTTTTATAAGATTCACTTGTTGATCTATGTGCCTCATCAATGATTATCAAATCAGCATCTGGTTTAATAAATTCTTCCTTGTCTTTTCTGGATATGAAAGTTTGAATACTTGCTACCTGAACTTGCTCTAACCAAGAACCTTCTTTTCCTGCCATTATTGTTCCACTTGTTATGCCGTAATCAAACAACTTGTTTACCGACTGCATAACCAACTCCCTTCTATGAGCCACAAATAAAACTGATTTTCCTTTTTCTTTTGATTGTCTTATTATTTCACTTGCTATTAAAGTTTTTCCAGAACCTGTTGGTGATACAATAAGAACTTTTTTCTTTCCAGATTTAAATTGATTTCTTACTTGATTTATTGCAAATGTTTGATATTCACGAAGTTCCATATCTATTCCATACATCATTCAGTTGAAACATAACTTCACTATAACTTTCTGGGGGATTACATTTATTGGCAAATGTCAACACTTGGTCTTTTGCATACTCATACGACTCTCCTCTCATTCTCATAGCCACCAACATCTTGATGAGAAATTCGTGCCTACCCCCTAATCCAACACCCTTTACTTCAAAATCTTTATTCTTGACAAAATTAGTAGGGTTATATTTTATTACTTTCTTTTTAGGTCGTTCTAATCCCAATCCATCTCTTATTTCATCCATTGAATATGGACTTGTAATACATTCCTTTATGATTTTTACAGGATATGGTTTTTTCTTTTGGTGATAGAAACCTGCCACACGAAGTAGTCTTGGAAGGTCTTTACAATTTAAGTCAGCCCCAAATTTCTTTGCCAATGATTGTTGATAAAGTGTAAAACTTTCTAATGGCATATCTTTTACTAGCCAATAGGTATGATATTTGTTAGGCGAAGTATTTATTATAAAATGTGGCTCTACATCAAACTTTTCTGGCATAGGTGTGCCGTCAAAATCACAAAATACTGCTCGTACTTTTGTAATATGTTTTGTAGTTCTGCCCTGAAGATTGGTTTCGTTTACTGTGAAGAACACTCCTGCACCCTTTTGATTTAAATCTGATAGCTCGTGTATGTGTTCTTTTATCGTGCCGTGCAGTTGTTTTATAAGTTTTCTGTTTTTACCTTTATCACAAAATGTTTGAAAAGAATGGGTTTCACCAAATGCTGCCAAAAAAAAATCATAAGTTGTCATCTATAATTCTCCCACCAATACACAAATAAACCCAATGCAATATATAATAATATAAAAATTAAATCTTTCATTTCGGCTCTACATCACTCGGCAAATAATCTGTTGGATTTTCTTCTTCCATCATTGCTTGATTTTCTGAATCACAAAAACCACATACCCAACCCTCAACATCACCATCATCATATGGGTATCTATTAACAAACCTACCACTACCAAAATGACAAGGTTTTTTGCATTGTACACATATTTGTGAATCAAATAAATTTATAACTTTGTTCATTTTAAATCTTTCCACCTGATCTTTGCACCTAACTTACCTGCTTTTGATCTTTTTTCTCTATTTATTTCTTGATGTTTTCTTTCTTCTTCAGCATCATTGCAAATCAAATATATTTTTCCATTTTCTTCTACTTCTTCAAAGTTATGTGCAATCTTTGGATAAATTTTTTGTATCTTTTCCATTCTACAATTACACATTCTTGAAAGAGTTTCGTAATTTTTTTCTATTTTATATCCTCGCCAAGCATAACAAAATAACAAGATAAATGCACCTTGTTCTTCTAATGACAATGCTAATCTATTAGGGTCAGCTATCCAATCACTTGCATAAAACTGAAATGAAGGACTTGATTCTTGTTTATTATTTTTTCTCATATTTTTTTACCTGATATATCGTTGGGTCATACCCATTAAGATTGAAATTAAATCTGTGAATCATATCATTACAATTACTACAATTTTCATCATCTTTTGTTAGGTGGCTGCATATAGGACATTTAACTTTTTTTGTGTTCATTTTGAATCTCGGACATAGTAATTTCCCAACACCGACTGCAAGTATGTCCATACTGACTTTGACCTATTGCATACATCTTTTTATATGAAAAATAGTGATAACAACGATCACATTTTAAACTTGCTTTTTTATTAGTTAATTTCATAATTCATTTCCCAATATTTAGATTGATATTCATTCCACCACTCATTACACAAATCAAGTAAATGTGTTTCTATGTATACTGGAAATTTCTCATTGTACTCTAAACTCTTATCTATAAATTCTTCATAACATTCTGATTCAGTAATAAACGATTGAATTGTTTCATCAAACCTATTTTTTACTGTTTGTTTAATTGGACAATCCATTATTTTTCCTTTTCTACACAATGTTGTTGATAGTAGACATTGCCAAATGGTGTGGTCAAACTTGGATTCTGTGGGTTAGGTTTTTTCTTCCCAACATATTCCCACCGACAATTCATAGTTTTGTTGTTAGCAGATCGTTGGTGAAAGAAATCCATATTGTCTAAAGTATAGAGATTCATTGTTATTCCTATGATTAAAGATATTGGGTCAAACATTACATTCTCTCCAAAGTATTTTCAGTCCACTTTAACTGTTCTTCTATATCATCTAATTTAATTGTATATTCAGCTATGATTCTTTTCATAGTTCTTACTTCTTCTTGTAATTTAGATTTTTGATAAACTAATCTGCTGACATTTTTATCATATTCTTTTTCAGATTGTTCATTAAATTCATCTATATTTGTTATTAATCTATCACTCATATTTTCTCTTTCTTTTGTTATTAAATATAAATTTGTCATTATTCTTTTTTAGCTTTAAATTTAAAAGTATGATGTAATGACCACATAGAATTGTTTAATTCTTTAATTTGAGATAAGTCTATGTCTTGCACTTCAGCTAAAGAACCATTTACATCTTGCAAGTTATTAAAAACTTTTGTAATAACATCTAGCATTTCAGGTGTAAGCTCTTTACCTAATTTGTTTTTGTCTATAATGTGAACTTGATAATACACTTGTAACCCCTTTGTTTTATATTATGACTTAATATTTACTTAATTTTATTTAATAAATCAACTACTATTTTTTGATTCTTATGTAAGTCATTGATTTTATTGAAATCTTTTTTTTTCCTGCTTTGTTTTTATTGGTATAGCATTGCTATGGCATTGTTATTTTTTTGTTATAGCAAAAAATAGCTTGAGTGTGTTATAGCAAAAAATAGCTTTTCATTTGCAACTACAACTACAACTACAACTACAACTACTTTCAAGATAATAATATACTGCCTTCTTTTTACTGCTTTGTTTTAAATGATTAGATCGTTATTTTTTGAACCAAAAAAAACCCTTTAAGAAGGAAGGTAGCTTAAAGGGTCTTTTTCTGGTGGTGGTTTTTATTAGTCTTTTGAAATAACTCTATAATTAACTAAACTTGAACCATTAACTATTATATCAAATATCCGACCATTTTTTTGGTAAATGTCTACTGAATATTGATTTTTATTGTTAAACTTTCCTATAATACTACTTATATTTTTCATTGTTTAATTCACTTTCTTTTTGTTATTTATAATTGACTTCATTAAGTTATGTATTCTTATTTTTTTATTATGGTCATTTTCTTTGTTTATTAAATTAACCAATTTGTTATATTTATATATTTGATTATTAGTTAATCTATTATACAAATAAAATTCATTTTTAGTTATGTATTTATATTGCATTATTTAAACACTCACTTTCTTTTTAAAAATCTATTGTGTAGATTTGTTCAGTTAAAATTTGATCTTTAATTACTTTTAAAAATTCTTCATCATCTTTAAAAGAAAATCTAAATTCAGAATCATATCGAAAAGTTTTTTTGCTTACTGAATCATAAACAACTGTATCCATAGTTCCATCATCTACAATTTGTAAATCAATTATATATTTTTTTGTTAATTTATTCATTATTTTCCCCTTCTTTCATATTTAGTTTTATAAAATTTTAATGCAGATTTCATAAGTTGATAACATAAATTAAATTCTTCATCTTCTTGGAAAAGATGTAAATTATCTTTCATTACATTAAATTGATTTTTTAAATCTTGATATTCTGTAATATCATTTATTAATTTAAAATTCATTATTTACCCCTTCTAAAATGATTGTTTACAATTTCTTTATATTCAGTTTTAAATTGTTCAAAAGATGAGTAATTTTTTACATCATCATCCATAAAATGACGCCTTAAAACATCAACATTAATAACAATGTTATAATTATGAATAAGACTTATTAATAATCCACTCATATAATCAAAACCAAAATCTCTATCAATAGTATCAATTAATAAATGTTCAAAAGCTTTTTTATATTTTTTATTCATTATTTACCACCATTTTTCAAGTTATTATTAAGTTATACTTAATTATATGCACAATTAATTAAACTAAACAAGTATTATTTTAACTATATGATATAATTTTTTAATAAATTGGTGAAAATATGCAGAAATCAAGACTTTCAGCGAAAGAAGAAAATTTTGTCAACTATATATTGCAAGGGTTAAAAACACCTGACGCAGTAAGAAAAGCATATCCAGAATGTAAATATCCTAGTCAATATGGTTACCAACTATTAAGAAAGAATTATATAAAAGATCAGATACAGCAACGCAATTATCTAGCTTTGGAATCAGGAGTTAGTTTGGCTATAAATAAACTCATAGAATTGGTGAATGATAAGAAAGCACCAAAGCAAGTCCAATTATCTGCAAGCTGCCAACTTTTAGATAGAAATAATGTAGTAGGCACGACTAAAAGTGAAATTATTAATAAGATAGAGAATTTAAGCGAAGAACAGTTGAGAACCGAGCTTAACCATATACTCCAAGATATGAATAAGCCTACATCTCATTAGATAGATAGTATTAGATCTAGACATTGTTATAGTTGGAATAGGATTCTCGCATACACTCACTCACTCAAAACATTTTATACCTAACAAGCAAATTGATAGAATAACCCACCAAAACCCTTGCTCACAGCGAGTTTGCCCCAAAATATACCCCTATCCCCCAAAGTTGCAAGTCGCTTCATATAAGGTGGATTCTCCCG
>VTLG01009113.1_pt1 | contig 11634 bp, 9 predicted proteins | sample 4694571 | NCBI WGS metagenome assembly VTLG01 (sample SAMN12604809, study PRJNA352737) | marine metagenome | biome: ENVO:00000447; feature: ENVO:00000209|ENVO:00000569|ENVO:01000036; material: ENVO:00002151; isolation source: viral sequences binned using virsorter ... | reverse complement strand
TGTTTGCTGCTATGCACGGAAGCCTTGTTACTTCCTCAATCATTCGGGAGACCACGGAAACTGAATCACAGAACTACGGCTATAAGTTTGGTCAGGAAGGCGAGACTTATAACATAGTTGCTGCACACGGATACTTTGGCAGACTTATATTTCAATATGCTTCTTTCAATAATTCTCGTAGCTTACATTTCTTTCTTGGTACTTTCCCAGTGGTTGGCATATGGCTTACCTCCATGGGAATCTGCACTATGGCATTTAACCTTAACGGTTTTAACTTTAACCAGTCAGTCGTAGATGTTAATGGAAAAGTTATCCCTACATGGGCTGACGTTCTTAACAGAGCAAACCTTGGTTTCGAGGTAATGCACGAGCGTAACGCTCACAACTTCCCACTTGATTTGGCTTCTGCTGAGTCAACACAAGTTGCACTATCAGCACCATCAATAGGATGAGCCATCAATCAAATCAAATGAAGGCAAGCGTCACCTACTATGCCCCGGAAAAAAGTCAAGAAGAAAAGAAAGAAACTGATAAAGAACTTTCTAACTCTGATAACTCTGATAACTAATATTTTTATTATCTCTGGTGTCACCCGACACTGGAGTTCCTCCCATAATCACAATGAATGGAATACTGAAACTAAGTAATGTGATACCAGATAGGTTATGTAATTCTCTTATTGAATATCACAAAGCCAATATAGATAAGGCAAAGAAATTAAACTACGACAGTAAGATAGAAGGTGCATTCAATCAGAACAATGTTATTTGTAATGAACTGATTTTAGAAAAAGATTCTTATTTCGAGACTAAAGTTAATGAATGTATGGCAGTTGTCTTAGAGAAATATACAAGATTTTATCCTTATTTTTATTGTGACAATGTTTTGGAATATCAGCTTAGAGAGATAACTGGTCCAACATTAGAACACATAGATCATCCGATTGATAGTGAATATGATGTGAGGAATGTAAGTGTTATCTTTGGATTAAATAGTGATTATGAAGAAGGTGAATTTTATTTCAGACAACAAGATTATAAAACGACTGTTAAACGTGGAGAAGCATTAGTTTTTCCTGTTTATTATTTCTATCCACATGAAGTGTCTGCACCAATAGGCAGTCGTTACACAATAAATACATGGTGTGTGGAAACCACGTCCGTTCATCTCTTCGGAGACGCATGAATCCTAAGCATGGAACGGGGCTTAGGTATATGGAGATAGCAATGAAAGTTACTTTCGTATATCGTGGCGTTGCTTACACAAGAGTAATCGGTTAAGCGGTCCGGGAGGTGCAAGTCCTCCCTACTCAATTTGGCTGAAGCCCTCTGCGGAGGATACCTTTATGCCGTCGACGGTGGGAAAAGACCACAAATCTCAATGAGTCTACATAAGACTCCAACAATTCTAACGTTAGGAACGACAATATATACCCTTACATTTTAAGTAAAAATCATGGCTCAACAGAGTACAGGCATGACTTCAAGTTTGACCCGTCAAGGTCAATTGAACTCAGCCGGTGACGCTAGAGCACTTTACCTTAAATTGTTCAGTGGAGAGATGTTCAAAGGATTCCAGCACGAGTCTATTGCTCGTAACATGGTGATGAAGAGAACACTTAAGAATGGAAAATCTCTACAGTTTATCTACACAGGTAGAACAACTGCTGAGTTCCATACGCCCGGAAACAGTATCTTAGGTAACAGCGATGGCGCACCTCCAGTTGCAGAAAAAACTATTACATGCGACGACCTATTAATATCTAGTGCATTTGTATATGAGCTAGATGAAACACTTGCACACTACGAATTGAGGGGAGAAATTTCCAAGAAGATCGGATACGCATTAGCAGAGAAGTATGACAGACTCATCTTCAGAGCTATCGCTAAAGGTGCAAGACAAGCATCTCCAGTAAGTAAGACTAACTTTAAGGAGCCCGGTGGAACACAGATCAGAGTTGGTTCAACAACAAATGATTCTGATGCTTACAACGCAGGCAACTTAGTTAATGCTTTCTACGATGCAGCAGCAGCACTAGACGAGAAAGGTGTATCTTCTTCAGGAAGATGTGCAGTATTAAACCCTCGTCAATACTATGCACTTATACAGGACATAGGCACAAACGGTCTTATCAATAGAGACGTACAAGGTACAGCATTACAGTCAGGTAATGGAATCATTGAAATTGCAGGCATCAAGATCTACAAGTCAATGAACATCCCATTCTTAGCTAAGCATGGTGTAGCTTATGGCGGAACTACAGGTGAGACATCTCCTTCAAACTTAGGAGACCACGTCGGTACAGCTCTAGCTGACGGACGTAAGTCTGTAACAGGACTAAACAACAACTACGGTAACAGCACAGACTTCGCTAAATCTTGTGGATTAATTTTCCAGAAGGAAGCAGCAGGGGTTGTAGAAGCTATCGGACCTCAGGTTCAGGTAACTTCTGGAGACGTGTCCGTGGTATACCAAGGCGATGTCATTCTGGGTCGCCTAGCTATGGGGGCAGATTTCTTGAACCCAGCAGCAGCCGTTGAACTATACGTTGGAGCATCTGCACCAACAGCGTTCGGTACTTCATACCCAGAGAACGGTTAATTTTTATTTTTATACGGGAGCTTCGGCTCCCTTTTTTTTTATGACTACTCAACTAAACACCGATACCGAACTATCCGCAGTGAACTCTATTTTGGGTAGCATTGGTCAATCACCAATAACTTCATTAACAACTGGCAACGCATTACAAAATCCAGAAGTAGCTCTTATACATAACCTACTTATGGAATGCACTAAAGATGTACAGAATGAAGGATGGCATTTTAATAGAGAAGAACATGTAGCAAGAAGTCCAGATGCAAGTGGACACTTTACAATACCAACTAACTATCTAAGGTTTGACGTACACGAAGGTCAAAGCGATAGAAATAAAGATGTAGTAAAAAGGCAGGGAAAATTGTATGACAATGTAGCTCATACAGATGTCTTTACAGGTGAATTATATTTTGACATTACTTACCTATTTGATTTTGAAGATGTACCTTCACCAATACAGAGATACATAATCGCAAAAGCAGCAGTTAGATCGGCAGCACAAATAGTTTCAAATGAGAATTTAGTACAACTACTTCAATTACAAGAACAGCAAGCTAAGGCAACTGCTCTTGATTTCGACTGCGATCAAGGAGATCATACCTACTTTGGATTTCCACATGAAAGTAATTACAGATCTTATCAACCATTTAAAGCACTTATTAGATAATGGCAAACGTAACACAAACTATTCCAGCGTTAACGGCTGGCATTTCACAACAACCTGACGATAAAAAAATTCCCGGTCAGGTGAAAGACATGGTGAACGCATTACCTGACGTTACACAAGGACTACTTAAAAGACCGGCTGGAAAGTTTGTGGCATCTTTATCTGATGGAACTAAAAACTCAGCAACTAATGGTAAGTGGTTTCATTATTACAGAGATGAGAACGAACAATATATTGGTCAAATAAGTCGAGCTGGTGTTATCAGAATTTGGGACTGTCTTACAGGTGCCGAAAAAAATGTAGTAGATGGTATAGGTAATGCCACATATTTAACACATTCAAATGACGAAGATATACAAACACTAACTCTTAACGACTTTACTTATATAAATAACAGATCCATCACTACTGAGATGGACACTACTACAGAACCAGATACTAATTTTGGTAAAGAAGTTTTTATAGAATTAAAAAAAGTAGCTTATGCAAGTCAGTATGCAGTAAATATTTTCGATAGCACTGCCACTCAAACCGTACGAACAGCTACTCGTATCAGGGTTGAGCTAACTAAATCAAGTAATAACTACTGTGCTAGTAATGGAGGTATGGTTGCTCGCAGCAGTAGAAGTGGACAAAGTACAAGATGTGATGACACTGCTGGAGATGGTAGAGATGCTTGGGCTCCTAATGTAGGAACTAGAATATTTAATATTACCGATGGTGCAAGTGACACTGACGAAGGTGCAGTATCTGGAGACTACACTTATACAATTAACGTAAGAAACGCTGCTGGCAGTACTGTAAACAGAGGATCTAATTTATTTTTCCGTATAGCTACAACTGGTCAGTCAGTACCTTATACAACTGGATCTGGAGAAACACAAGAGACTACTTATCAAGCTAGATATACAACGACATACGATCTACTACATGGTGGAGAAGGATGGGTTGCAGGGGATTGGTTTTATGTATGGATGAAGGATGCACTCTATAAAGTAACTGTAGAAGCAATCAGTGAATCAAAAGCACAAGCAAACCTTGCACTTGCAAGACCAACACCTACACCTTTTGATAATGAAACAGCAGTTACTGGTGAAAGTATTATCGGTTCTATTAGATCAGCAATTATAGCTGAAGGAAATATCTCTGCTAGTGATATAACAACTATTGGAAATGGATTACATATAAAACGAACTACTGCGTTTAATGCTTCTACTCCCGTATCAGATCTATTAAATGTATCTGCGGGAAAAGTAAATGATGTAGGAGATTTACCATCACAGTGTAAACATGGAATGGTATTAGAAGTTATTAACAGTCAAGCAGAAGAAGATAATTATTTCGTTAAATTTTTTGGAAATAATGATTTAGATGGTGAAGGCTCGTGGGAAGAATGTGCTAAACCCGGAAGAAAGATCAGACTAAAAAGATCAACAATGCCACATGTTCTTATAAGAACTGCTGATGGTAATTTTAGAATAACTGAACTTGATGGATCTACATATACAATTAGTGGAACTCAGTATTCTGCTCCACAATGGGATGACGCTTTAGTTGGAGATGATGTAACTAATCCTGAACCATCATTTATAGGAAAGAACATAAACAAGATGTTGTTCTTTAGAAATAGGTTTGCGATACTTGCTGACGAAAATATTGTGATGTCACGTCCGGGAGACTTTACTAATTTCTTTGCTAAATCAGCTATTCAATTTATAGCTAGTGACCCAATAGACATAGCAGCTAGTTCTGAATATCCTGCAATTTTATATGACGGTATTCAAACTAATACAGGTTTAGTCTTATTTTCTAAAAACCAACAATTCATGCTCACTACAGATAGTGATGTATTCAGTCCTACAACAGCTAAAATCAATGCTCTTTCTACTTATAACTTTAACTTTACAACTAACCCTATCTCTCTTGGTACCACAATTGGCTTCTTAGATAATGCTGGAAAATTTTCTAGATTCTTTGAGATGGCACAGTTACAAAGAGAAGGAGAGCCAGAAGTAATAGAACAAAGTGCCGTAGTTTCTAAACTATTTGAAACTGATTTAAAATTAATATCTAACTCAAGAGAAAACTCAGTAATATTTTTCAGTGAAGAGGATAAAAATATTCTTTATGGATATAGATACTTCAATAATATTCGAGAAAGAAGTTTAGCTTCTTGGTTTAAATGGGAGATAACAGGCAATATTAAATACCATTGTATGCAAGATGATTTCTTGTATGTAGTTGTACGTAATAACAATAAGGATCAGCTACTTAGATATGCCATAAAGATGGATTCTAATACTCTTACTGTTGCAGAGAAGAGAGTGCATTTAGATCATTTAATGGAAGTAACTACTGCATCTAATACTTACAATGCTACAACTGGTAAAACAGTATTTCCTAAACCAACAGGAATAGAAAGTACAAATCAGTTAGCTGCCTACGATGTAGATACCAATAATAATAATTTAGGAAGATATGAACTTATAACTATTAATGGAAATAATTTAGAAGTTAATGGTGACTGGTCAAGTGAAACTTTCTTAATTGGATATCAGTTCACGATGAAAGTTGATTTGCCAACTATCTATGTAATGTCTCAATCTGGAGAACGATGGCTTGCTGACACTAGAGCTAATACTATTCTTCACAGAATTAAACTTGGCTTTGGCTCAATAGGAATGTATGAAGCAACTCTTACAAGAAGAGGGAAATCAGATTACACAGAGCAATTTGAAGTTACCCCAGCAGATACTTACCTAGCTAACTCCGCTTCGATAGTTACAGATAATATTTTAAAAACAATGCCAGTTTATGAAAGAAATATAAATGCTTTTATAACTATTAAATCAACACACCCAGCTCCAGCTAATGTCTTATATCTGACATGGGAAGGAGTATCAACAAATAATTTTTACACTCGTGTCTAAATACATTCACCCAGCAACATTGGAAGCTGCTCTTCGAGTGGCTTCTAATTTATTACCCGACGATCATCGGGAGGTCACAGAAGGTCATGGACATGACCCTTTAAATGCACTGGTTGTAGGTTTTCGTAACTGCGACTCAGTTTATTTTGAAGTGCCAAATGGCGAGATAGCAGGCATGGCAGGAGTTCACAAAGGTGGACAAATCTGGATGCTTTGTACCCCAGCTATCTACGACTATCCTCATACCTTTGCTAGAGAAGCAAAGAGATATGTGAAATCAAGAAAAGAAAAGTTACTGTGGAACATTGTTGACGAAAGAAACAAAGTCCATATCAAGTTACTTAGGTTCTTAGGTTTTAAATTTCTTAGGAGATTACCTTACGGACCAAACAATTTATCCTTTATAGAATTTTGCCGTGTGCAGTCCAGTAGCAGCTAGTGTCGGAATGGGAGCAGTCAGTGCCATAGGTGGTGCTATGCAATCCAGAGCCGCAAATAAAGCAGCAAAAAGAGACTATGAGTACAAACTCAAAGTCAGAGAAAATCAATGGATGAGAAGGCGTACTGACTACAAAACAAAACAAGTTCAGTATCAATCAAACTTGAGTGAAGCAAATATAGCTGCTCAACGTGCCTACTCTCAATCTCAAACAAGTTTAAATAACATAAGATCTAAAGCTTTTCTTGACCACGAAGAAGACTTTAAATCAGTACTAAAAGCTGAAGGAGCTATCGAAGCTTCAGCAGCAGAAAGAGGTATAAGAGGTGCATCTATTCAGAAAATGAAAGCAATGAATTTAGCAGAATTAGGTAGAGCTAATAGGGCTAGAGAAAGAGCTTTAACTATGAGTAGAGACGCATACTTTGAACATAATGCAGGGATTGCTAGACAACTAAGGTCTAGACAAAACCAGTTATATAGTTCAGTAGCAATAAGTCCTGTACCTGATACAGCACCACCAAAACCTGTAATGCAGAACGTAGGTTCTCAGCTATTCCTTGGATTAGCCAGAACTGGATTTGATGCGGCAGGAACTTACTACGCTAATAAACCATCATGACAGACTCATATAGTTTTCAAGGCGGAACGTTCGATCCTGTAGATCAAGTTGACGTAATGCCAGAGCAGGAAAAAGTGAATGCTCAAATAGAAAGATCAGAAGCTAATTATTTCAATGCTCTTAGACAAAACGATCAACGAGAGATAGAAAAAACACAAAAGTTTTTTAATGCTTTAGGTAAGTTTTCTAGCTCTGTTAAGGGTTTTGCTGACGAATTATATAAGAAGCAAAAAGAAGAAGCTATGGCTAGAGGAGCTATGACAGCCCTCACCTCTGATTACAACGTAGAAGATTTACAACTTCTATTAAATGAAGAAGAAGACATGAAACGTCAAGACGTTCAGTTAGCCAAAATTGGTGGTGACGTCGAACAAGAAACAGGAAGATTTGTTCTTGGTCAAGAAGTACGTGACATGTCAGGTTGGGAGTTATATTCTTTTAAAAAAAATGTACTACTAAAAGAAGCTGGTAATTACCTCGAGTACAAAAGAACTGCTAGAGAATCAGTTTTTGTTGATATAGATAATGGCAGTGGTACTAGAAGAGTTGGCTATGGAGAAGGCATGGAGAGACCAGCTAATGAAGCTGAAGCCGATGCCCTAGATGCAAAGATTAAATTTGAATTTGTAAAAAGATTTGCTGGTATAAATCCTGTTCTTCTACAAGCCACTGTTAAGAAAACAATGGATCAGGTTGATGAAGCAGACAGAATACAAAGAGCTTCCGAGTTTGACAAAATTGCAAAAGAACGACAGGAGTTAAATCAAAGACTAGATTTAGTAGAAAATATTAAAGCTGATCCAACTGGTGGAAGAGATGCTGTTGACCATTGGGTGAATACCAACTTACATAATTATGGAAAGAGTCTTGGCGCAACACGCTTAGCTTTTGCAGACATTCTTGTTAGTGCTGTTGAAGAAGGAGATATCCCTCTACACCAAGCACTGGCTACAGTTCAACACGGAGTACTTCATAGAGGTACTAAGAAAACTGAAGATATGACCATCTTCAAAGAATGGAGAAATCTAGAATCTCGTTTAATGGAAGCTAATAAAACTTTCATAGATGAAACAGAGGATATAGATAAGAATGCAATGCTTGCTGAAATAGAACAATTTAAAACTATTGAAAATCCTACTGTTCAAACTAGAGCTGAATTTATCAGAGGTCTACAGCAGAGATATCCCGGTATGCCTATACCAGAAGAGGGATATAACATTGTTTATGGTTATAAAGACGATAAAGAAATGGATCGTTATTTAAAACGTGTTGCTGCTGCTAATGGTGGTGTGGTTACGGAAAAGCATTTAGAAGGTGCTAGTCCAGATGTAAGAATGGATTGGCAAAGCAAAACTGTCCCTGATGACCAATCACTAATTAGTTCAGTTTCTGCATTAGGAACAGGTCAAGTTAAATATGTAAGAAACAGAGTTGCAGAAACACTTGATTTAGTATTAGGTGAAGGTCAAACAACATCATTAGAGTTTGATACCTTACTTAGAAATGCAGAAGAAGTATTTGTTACTGAATATAACCTTGTCTTACAAGCTGAAAAAGATCCAGCTAAAGCTAAATTCATGGCTGAACAAAAGCTTATAAATTTGTTAGGTAATGAAGGTTGGAGAAATAAAAACACTCAACGTGTTTATCAGTCTGATGATGAAGGTAGACAAAAAGCTTTAAATATTGCTCAAACTCAAATTAAACCAGCAAGTGGTAATTGGAGAATAATTAAATTAGAAGTACCTGATGAAGAGAAAGAAGAACTAAGAGCTTGGGCTTTGAGTGGAGGTGAAGGTCCTGTACCTTCTTACTACGCTGGTCTTGCTTATGACAACGAAATTTTTCCTAAAGAATTAGCTTCAGCTCAAGCTGCATTATTTGGATTTGAAGCACCAAAGGTTGACAGCAAGGTATTAGAAAAAATACCACCTCATGTTCGACACTTGTTAATTAGTAAACCAACACCTGTAAAGATTGAAGTTGCAAAGAAAGAATTAGAAATATTTGAAAACGCAAATAACGAAACTTACATTCCAGCTTGGAAATTAAAAAGTAACTTACGGGAGGGTGTGTAGCCAAGGCAGCACCAAACGTAGGTTAAATATTACTACGGTACCCAATGGACGAATTAGAAGCTCTGGATTATCAATCCGGGAATACTATATCTGATGAAGAAGCTGCAAAAGTTGCACAACAACGACAACAGTTAACAGAATATAGACAGCAAACAGAAGCACAAAGAGTTGCTGAACAGAATCAAGCTCAAGCTGAGCAAAATCAAAAGAATGCAGAAATAGACGATACCAGAAATAAAGAAAACTGGGGAGCTGGTGAATACACTAAGGAAGTATTTTCTGCAATTGGAGGAGGACTACAAGATACAGCATCTTCATTAGTCACATTACCTGAGAGAGTCATTGACTTTGCTACAGGTGAGATGGCTAGAGAAGCTAAAACTAAAGAAGGATATAAACCTGAATGGGACGACTTCTTTGTAGATGACTCAAACCCAATAGAAACTAAAACATGGTGGGGTGGTCTTCTTAGAGGACTTACTCACTTTGGAACTTTAGCTGCTGTACCAGTCCCCGGATTCGGTGTTGGTAAAGCTATAGGTGCAAAGATAGGAGGTACAGGATTAGCAGGAAAAATAGTTCCTAAGTTAGTTCAGACTTCTCCTAAATTTGACAAAGCAGGAAAACTTTTAAATCCTACAAGACTCGAAAAGGTAGGAGCTGGTGCATTAAAAGGTATGAAAGTTGATGCACTTTCTCGTTACTCACAAGACGACAATGCTCTAGGTGTTTTAAAAGAACACTATCCACAATTTGATATGGCATTGGCTACTCAAGACCATGACCATCCAATGATGAAAACATTTAAAAACATTGTGGAAGGTATGGGTTTAGGTGTTATATCTGACACAGTGCTGGAAAGTATGCTTGTTGCTGCTAAAGGTACAAAAGGAAAAGTAAGTGATGCTTTTAAACAAAGTAGAAAGTTACAAGAGATAGAACAAGGTAAAGCAGACCTTAACGGTTCTAAAAAAGTAAGAGATGAAATAGCAAGTATTGAAAAGAAATTAGGAACTAATCCTAATAAACAAGCTTTAGATGATGCTAGAAGAGTGCTTGATGAAACAACTGAAGATTTACAAATTAAATCAAAAGCTAATTCTTCTAAAAAAGCATTAGCAAGAGCTAGATTAGATCAAGAAATAGCTGAAAAGAACTACGATGTAGCTTATAAAAACTACAGTAGATGGGCACCGGCGGGAGAAGACAAAGAACAATTAGTAGAAAGACTAGCTGAATTAAGAAAACAAGTTGATGATAGTGCTGCTAACTATAGCCCTTATAAAAATGAACCTGTAGATACTCATACTGGTAACGCTACTTCTGTAGAAGATATAGATGACGTACTAATCTCTCAACAAAAGATGAAGAATGAATGGGGAGCTAACAAAGGTTCTTCAGGAGGATTACTTACAAAGACTGGAATAGTCAATGTAATGGAATCATCTCAGCTTGGTTGGAAAGAAATAGAGAACTATGCGAAAGCTATAGAGAACAGTCCAAAGATAAAATCTGATATCGCTGCATATAGACAAGCTGGTAGATCTGCACAAGATTACTACAACGACAATCTTCTTTTATTTGACCAAATAGTTAGAGGAAGAGAAGCTACTGAATTAACTGTTGAAGAGTTTTTAGAACCCTTATATAGCATTAAGGGTGCTATGCAAAAAAAGGAATTAGTTGATGGTTCGTTTGTTGATTTCTTAGATCAACGCTACGTAAAAGCACTAGACCTTGTTACTGGTGATTTACTTAGAAGACTCAGAGATACAGGAATAATGAGTAGAGAGTTAGACCAGATATTAAACGTTAATGACGTTGGTGGTCCTACTCAAAACTTAGTTGAACAGTTATTAGCTGTTTCTAAGTTAACAAAAATGTCTCGTATGATTGCTGGTCAAGATCTTCAGTCACTTAAAAATGGTGGCAAGCCGATGACTAAAGCTCAATTAAATGCTGCTGTCGATGCTGCTGCCGAAGAAAATATTAAAGCTCTACAACTAGCTACAAAATTGGCTGGCGAAGGAAACGACGAACTTCTTACTGGTATCAGACAATATATTTCTATGGCTGATGACGCCCATAATGTTGAGGACTTAATGTCATTTCTACGTAAAAAAATGCGTGGTGGTGAATTAAATGGTTCTAAGAAAACTGGCTTATTAATTAAAGAACTACAAATGGTTTTAGTTAATAGTGTTTTATCTGGACCTAAAACATCAGTTCGAGCAGTAATGGGTACATCCAGTGCATCATTTATGAGACCAATGTCTCAAGCATTAGGTGCTGCATTAACCGGA
>VTLG01006685.1_pt1 | contig 11634 bp, 14 predicted proteins | sample 4694571 | NCBI WGS metagenome assembly VTLG01 (sample SAMN12604809, study PRJNA352737) | marine metagenome | biome: ENVO:00000447; feature: ENVO:00000209|ENVO:00000569|ENVO:01000036; material: ENVO:00002151; isolation source: viral sequences binned using virsorter ... | reverse complement strand
TTGATAAGGTGCTTGTGCATATGTATGATCGCTATGGGGTAGAAAACTAATTCCTGATATATCATCAAAGTTTTTGTAGACCCATGCACCTACTTCCATCCACTCTTCTTCTTTTACAGAGATTGTCACAGATGGTTTGTGTTCACACCAATACTCTTGAAATGTTTGCCATAAGTTTAGTTGGTCTATAGCTGACATTTCATTTCTTGTTGTTGCACCTTCAGGTGCTTTCATAGGAAAACTAAACACTGTTGTGCTATCAGGTTTCATAACATCAGGTTCGTTTGGTATACCACTCTCTTTCATAAACTGTGTTAGTGGGTCTTTGTTGTCACCACGTACAGTACGAATATAATACTCGCTATGTCTAGTATGTATGCCACTTGCACTATCGACAAGCTGAGAAACCGTACCACTTGGCTTAACACAAGTGATTGCAGTTGACTGAGGTATGCCAAGCATATCTGAATACTTTTTATTTGTTTCAATTGCTTTCTCCTTTAACTTTGTAAGAATACTACCAACTCTTGATCCATCAAATACTTGTTGACCATCTTCAAGAAACATAGTGTTATAATCATTAAACAATTGATTGTCCATGATACCTGTAAGAGATACACCAAGTAGTCTTTCTTCTTCTGTATTATCTTTCCATATCTTACGTAGATATTTAAAATCTGTAAGTGTAGCTTGAAACGTGCCTAAGATTGTAGCCATCTCTACTTTTTCTAATAGAGTCTTTTCTGTATCTTCTGCTCTTATAACTACTTCAGATAAATTACAGAACTGATAAGGTCTTAATATAATCTCACTACAAGGATTACAACCAAAAGCATAATCAGTTTTACGTCTACCATTTCTACCTGCTTGTTGAACAGCAGACTTACGATTAAATATACCACGCTCTCCTGATTTACTTTCAACAAGTGCCAACCATTCACGCATGTATGTCTCCATACTAATTTTACCTTTGTATGCTACACTGTTATTAGCCAATGCTCTTTGTCCTTCATTCTCCCACCATTGACCTGACTTTGCGTGTCTCATTTGATCATCACCTAAGTTAGATAAACTGATAAGAGCAGAACGTCTAACACCACCAACAACTACAACTTCACCTATCTTACACATAAGATCGTGACACTCTATTGGATAGAGTCTTCTACCTGCTGCATTCTTAAACATACTAATACAGAACCTGTATAAGTCTACAAGTGGTTCAGGACCTGATGCTCTACCACCAAATGTTTTAAGTCTTGCACCTGCAGGTCTTACATCTTCAACATCAAATATAGGAACTTGTCCTACATATAACATAGCAATAAGTTCACGTAGTGCTTTTGCCCAACCTGAACGTGAGTCACCTACTTTAATAACTGTAGTGCTATCTTCAAAGTGTTCATTAACAACAGGTAGTTTATCTACATTCTCTCGTTCTACAGAGAATCCTACACCTGTACCACACATAAGAATATACATACATTCATCAAAAGCACGAGGACTGTCAACAGGTAGATAAGAACAGTTGTAACCTGCTACATGACATTTATCAAGTGCTTTACCTGCAGTCATCAATGCTCTCATACTTGGCATTACATTTAAATTAGTAATATGATGAAACAATCTATCTTGTAATTCATAATAAACTTTTTCATCAAAGTCGTAGTTCTTAACAAGATGTTCTTGCATATTTGTTAAGTATCTATCTACTGTTTCTGACCACTCTTCTCTTCTACTTTCTTCAGGTATCCAACGTGCATATCTTGAAAGTGCTATAAAATTTTGATAGTCAGTAGGTAACTGATTTGCTATGTTTGATTTCATTTATGTATCTCCTCGCTTGTTATTCTAAAATTTCTTACTTCAGCACCTTCTAAATCGTAAAATGCTTCTCTTACAAAATCTTCTATTTCATCGTTTACTTTTCCATCGGCAGGTACAATATACTCTTCTGTATCTATATCCAATGTAATCATCATTTTAACTCGTATTGTCATTTCTTATCTCTATTAGTTTAGATAGATACCATTGTGCTTTTTTCAAGTCCTCTGATCCATTTTTATAATCATATCTCCAAAGATACTTTAATATATTACCTTGTAGATATGCTTCAAAACCTTTACCTGTACAGGCTTTTATAGCATCTATGCATTCAATACCATATTGATTATAATGTGGTGGATGATTTACCATGTCAGATTGTATTGTCTCACCTTTTTCAAACTCTATTATTTCTTTTATACTTGCTGCCATTATGCATTCCCCTTTGTTTTAAAATTAAAGTGTATTACATTACCTTCATGTTTTATGTGTTCTTCAGGTTCTTTTATAAAATCTTCTAACTTATCAGCATACTCTGCATTCTTTTCCATAAAAGCAACAGAACTTGCAACAAGTTGGCTTAAATGTAATAGGTCTCTTTTACATTCTACAGGCATTGGATTATCTTTTGAAGATATAATATTTACCTGCAATCCACCTAGCCAAGCATTATTCTCATCAAGATCAGGTAAAAGTTCTATGTAAAAAGCTGCAGGGTTTTTATCTGTAATATTTATTGTCATAATTAACTCCTTAATTTTTTTCCTAAAAACTTTATGAATTTAGGATGGTTGTTTTTTCCTTTTTCTTTTAGCCAATCTTCAGGTATGATACGAGTGTTATATCTAAACCCATGCTTTATACACCACTGTGCATAAGTTGACTTTGCATTCTTATATAGTTTTCTATTACTGTTTTCAAAAACAAATCTTATATCTAAGTTAGGATGTTGCTTCTTTACACATACATGTTTTCTTCTGTCAGCAGTAGTAAACATACCTTTTGTTTCTATTATAATACCATTATCAAGTACAAAGTCAGGGGTATAGGTGCGATAAGCAAGGTCTTCCCATTCTATTTTTACTTTTTCATATAGAAAAGTTACAGAATTATCTTTTAAATATTCAGCAACCTTGTCTTCTAAACCACTCCTATACCCATTTTTACGTGCTATTTGGGTAGCACTATATGCTGACATCTATAACCAATAACGTACAGTAGAACCATAGTCATAGCCAAGTGCTTTCATTTCTTCACGCACTAACTTTTCAGCTTCTTTACGCTGTTCAATAGCATGACGTAAACCTTCTGATCTACGTTCACGATATTCTTTTTTAAGTTCTAAGAGTTCTTTCTCTTTTTCTTTAATCATCTCTGCCATTTCATCTATTTTTAAATCTGTCATTATTTATCTCTCCATATTTTCTTTGCTTCTTTTTTTAGTTTATCACTCCAAGTCCATGAGTCAAAGTTTGGATAAACTAGTGAAGCTAACTCATGTCTATCATCACTAATAGACAAAAACTTCTGTATACCAAAGGCTACCTTTTTAAGTTGTTTTTTGTATACAGATAAATCTTTAAGTGTAAACTTTTTATAGTCTTTTGGTGTAGCAAAGAATAAGTCTACACTATTATCAGGATATGCCATAGAGTAGAATGCCATCTGTCTTTTCTGTGCTTCAGTAGGTTTGTAAGGCATTCTTGCAGATGTTTTTAAATCTACAATTTTATTTTTAAACCTAAAGTCAATATAGCCAATGACAGGTATAGGCATATCATCAAACTGTACTTCAACTTTTTCTTGATAATCTTCTAAGTTTTTATACTTAAAGTTTTTATCAAGAATTTCACCAAAGTTTTTTAATGTGTTTCTTTCTTTCTCTACTTTAACATCTCCTAAATCAATATTAGATTCTGTGCATTTAGTCATAAACTGCATCTCTAATAAATTAAAATCAAACTCACCTGTTTCATATTTATTAGCTAACACAGACTCTTGCACAATACCTCTAATTGCTGCTGCACCACTGTCTGATTTAATACCAAACAGATACCTAGCTACCCACATAGGCATATCGCTTATGTAGGTATTCATACTGCTAGGCGATAGGTAGTTAATATTATGTACTTGAAAAGGATTATTTTTTAGCATCATCTTCCAATTCTACGTCAACAAAGTTATCAACAGTTTCTGCATCTTCTTCTGATACTTCACTCTGTCTCTCTTGAACTATGTTATCCCACGCTGTACATACACCATCATTATAGTTTTTAATCCAATCAAGAAAGTTAGAAAATGTTTTATGATCTTCTTCACCTATACCTATAGTTTTTGATAGGTCAACATGTGCAACAGGTGTATAGAAACTAGAACCATTTTGCATTGGATTTTCTTTACTCTCTTTTAATACCATATAATGATTTAATGGTAACTTTTCTTTCTTGGCATAGATATTAAATTGATCACCTATAGTTTTATAGGCTTCTCTATTATCTACTTCCCATATGAAAGGTACTTCATCAAGAACAACTTCTCTACCATACATGTCTGTAGGATCATCTAATTTAATTGTTCCAAAAACGACACGTACACGTTTGGTCTGCTTTATAAGGTCTTGCATGTGAACAGGAAGTGCTTTAAAATCTTTTATATATCCTGCAGGTTTACCACAATTAAAATTACCTTTATTATCTTTTAAATCTGTATTTAAATTATCAGACATAATTGTTTTATGGAATGTACCTTTAGGGTCTCCTTCTTTTACATTGCTAAAAGACTCATATCTTTTTAACATATATCTCTGCATAAAAGGTCTTACTGTAGCTGTCTTTGCATAGTAATATGTAGATGTATCATCATCTACTAACTCTAGTCTATACACACCACCTTCTACAACTTCTACTTTCTTTAGTTTGTTGCCAACCTTCTCTTCACCCATGATAGGTGAATGCCATATTCTTAATCTATTTAAATTATTAGATGTCTTTGTGCCTACAGTAGCACCTGCTATGCCCATAGCCTTTGCCATGACTGCATAATTGTCTGTATTTATAGTTACTAAATCACTCATAGTGTCTCCTTTTTAGTTTAGTCTAGACGTTATATCACATTACGTCTTGCATGTCAAGCCAATTCTTACCTATTTTTGCTTCTAATAATAATGGAACATTTAAATCTATATTAAAATGCTCATTAATAGTGCTTGTCATATCATTGTTAGTATATTTTATTATACTCTTTACTACTTCTACTTCATCAGGGTGTACATCAATTACAATAGAATCATGTACAGTATTTACTACACAAGACTTGTATCCATTTAATCTTCTATCTATGTCCATCAATATTAATGGAACTATATCTGCAGTAGCAAAAGATTGTACAGGATAATTCTTAATCTGTGTAAAATGTGTTACACCACCATTTGTTCTTCTAGATACATCAGGAAATGCAAACTCTCTACCTGAAGGTGTCTTTATCTTAAAATGTGTTACAGCTTCTTTAGCCAATCTGGAATGCCATAGTGCGATTCCTTTGTACTTTTTTGTAAACTGCTCGTAGTAGGTTGCTTCTGCAGGTGATCTTCCAAACCCTGTTGCACCGAAGAGTGGTGCGAAGGTATGTGCTTTTGCTTCTTGCCTACTAATCTTTTGACCAGCACTAGAAATAACTTCTTGAGTGTAACTATGTACGTCAAAACCATTTTCAATCTCCTTCATTGCTGTTTCATCTTGTGACAAATATGCAGCAGTTCTAAACTCTAACTGTGCAAAGTCTGCTTCAAGTATCAGACCACCTTCCCATCTAGATATAAATACTTTCTTTACAGGAAATGTACCACCTCTAGGCATATTCTGCATGTTAGGCTCTGCTCCACTAAATCTGCCTGTAGCTGTTCTGTGTTGTAATAATCTAACATGTAGCTTTCCATCATCTTTAATGTAAGTATTGATACCTTCAACAAAAGATGATAGGTATGTATCAAGTGCAGATAGTCTTTGTAAATCATTTAGAAAGTTATATGCTTCATCAGACTTATTTCTTTTTGCAACTCTCTGTAATATACCTAGCATATTTTTATTAACACTAAATCCATTTGCACTTACCCACTTTGCTGAAGGTGCTTTAAATTTTAACCCTGCTACCTTATTAGTAGGTGTAAACAAATATCCTGAACCATCACAATTAGGACATTTAGTATCATTCTTATATGGTGTACCATCTTTCTTTATCTTCTTTATAAAACCTGAACCATAACATTTCATACACTTTGTTGCTACAGTCTTGTAAACAATCTCACTGTTGTCCTGTATCTTTTCTTGTAAGTCTGTTTTACTCATGTAAGGTGTAAAGTTATTTAGCCACGTAGCTTTCTCTTTAGGTCTACGACTATAGATAACCCAAGACATCTGTTCAGGACTGTTAAGATTTATCTGTGTATCTCCCATAAGTCTTTTGACTTGAGAAGAAAGTCTCTTCTCGACATCAATCTTTTCTTTCTCAAACTCTGACTGTACTTGTTTAAGAGACTCTGTATCGACATTAAACCCACGCTTATATATATTAGCAAGAGTAAGGGCAACACAATTGGTATGAGCAACAGTATTAACAAGACCACTATGCTCATCACTATAAAGTTTTTTATATAATTCATCTGATAACTCCTTTGTAGCATTTAAATCTGCAGACAGATACTCTGACAACTCTTCTTTTGGAATATCATCTACACCTAAACCTTTCTTAAAATATTCTTTTAGTGTATCTTTCTTCTGTGTGTTAAGATTATATCTTGCAGCACATGCTTCTAAAGACAGTGGCTTCTTCTGTCCACGTAACATAACATACTCAACAAGCATAGTGTCAAAGACATTGCCATCATATTTAAATCCACATTCCCAAAGCCACATGAGATCATAAGATATGTTGTGACCAACTAGGATAGTAGTGCTGTCTAGTAACTCTTGCAAACCATCAAAGCCTGTCTCGTAATGAAACAAATGCTCCTTACCATCTTCTGTAATACAACCAACCATAATCAATTGATTGTCTTTTTCAAATGGATCAAGATGCATTTTATCATCTCGTTTTGTTACTGTATTTTCTACATCAAGTATTAATTTCATATTGTTTTACCTAACTCATCTATTCTAACATTATAACAGTCTGCCTTAACTGTATAATTATTTGAAGGGTCTACATCTCCCTTTCTTAAAAATGTAGCTTTATCATAATAATCATTTTTTGTCAAGACCCCTAAGAACCAACCTTTAGAAAAATCATTTAATATTCTAACAAAAGCATAAGCATCACACTTTTGATTTGTGTTTAATTTAGCTATGCTACACTCGTAGTGTGGTAGAGGTTTTACAGAAGTTTGTTTTGTTTTAACATCTACTTTTTTATCATCTACAATTAAATCATAGTCAAATGTATTATCCCACTTACCACCTAAGACATGTAAGCCTATTTGTTCTCCTATAAAACCTGACATATTACCTCTGCCACGTAGTATAGAATTATGTAGCTTACCCATCTCAACTGATTTAGCCCTAGCTTTAATTAACATATCGTCTGTTATATCTACTTCAATCATGCTTCATATCTCCCTATTTGATAATTAAGCTGACAGTTGACCATACCATGCCATCCTGTTAACTTATTTTTAACAATATTTAAATGCCTTTCTAAATCTTCACCTTCACCATCATCTTGCTTTGGTGGGTTCTTGGCAATCAATATCATTAGGTCAGCTTCTGCTGCCTTACCTGTCCTACTACCTTCCATCATACTTTGATTTAGTAGAACTTTACCTTCTGCATCTGCAGATAATTGTGACATATAAAACATGGCACATTTATGTTGCTTTGCAATCTGTCTAGCATGTATAGCATTTGCTTTTAATGCTTCATCTGCTCTTGCAAAACCACTTGTTCTTGCAAACTTATCACCCATGTCTAGTAATACTACATCAGGTTTATAAGACTTACAAACAGATTCTACCCAAGCCATGTCACGACCTGTGGCATCTTTAATCTTTATTCTATTTTTGATAGGCTCATATAGATCACGAGCCTTTGTAGGATTGTCTTTTATCTCTCGCATTGTCATGCCTGTTGAAGCAGTCAGATATCTAGCACCAACTCTGTGACTACCTTCTTCATTACATAAGACAATACAGTCAGCACCTTGATGTGCAAAACCATCAGGTGCAGCAATCATACTAGCATGAAAAGATGTCTTACCTGTGTTAGGTCTAGCACCTATCTCAATTAAATGTCCTTCATTAACTCCACTTATCTGTCTTGTCAATGCAGGTATATTAAAATGCCATCTTGCTTCTAGTGCATTCTTTGCTAACAATGTCTCAATGTCAATGTCATCCCACTCTACATTTAGATCAGGTGTAAAGTCATCATTGTACTGCTCTAGTAATAATCGTAGTGGCTCAAGACTTGTCTGTGTACCATTTACGTAATCAAATCCTAAGTTAGCAATGTCTTCTCCAACAACCTGCTGAAACAACTTTGATAACACTTCCTGTGCTATATCTTTGCCAAGAGGTTTCTCACTCTTAATCTGTCTAAATAGACTTGAGTATGCTTGTCTCTGTGCTGTTGTTAATGCAGGATTGTCAGACATAAACAATGCTTCTATCTCATCAGGTAGTACAGACCTTTCGTATCTGTCCATAGCCTTATCAATAGTTTGTTTTATCTTTCTTGTGTCTTTACTAAATAATCTGTCAGGACATCTAGCACCACGATGATCTTCGTAGAATGCTCTGTCCATAAGACTTCTTACTAATGAAAGTTCCATGTCTGTTTCTCCTTTGGGGTTAGGTTATTTAAGTTATCTAAATCTATTTTATTTCTATATTTTAGATCATCTTTTAGTTTAAGAACACGTACATCTTTTACGTGTCCTCTTAGTTCTTTTGCAAAAGACAGTGTTTTGGGTAATGCGTCAGGGTCTAATGCTATGATGGCAGTAGAAAATTGTGCAATATACTTCTTGTGTATTTCAGAAAGAGATGTACCCAACACAGCTACCCCAACAAATACATCACTTCCTACAACTGCAGCACTCACACAATCTTCAACTACTACTGCCACCTTACCACAACCAAAAGAAAAAGGCAACCCACTATTGCCATATTTCTTCCACTTGGGTAATCTTTTGCCAAGTGACCTGCCAATCGCATCTACAATTACATTGTCTTTGTATATAGGAAAGACAACTCTATGCTCTTTTACATCATAATACAAATCTAAATCATCTGCATTAATCGCCCACTTGGCACACCATGATATTATATCAAGGGTGTTTTTTCTATCAACTACATATTCAGGTAACATAAAATCATTCTCTTTGTTTGATTCTACAGTTTTACTAAACGTAGTTTGTATATCCTCTACAGATAAGTGTACACGTTTCTTGCCACTAACATTACAAGATGCTTTGTAACAATTCCACAATAGAGAACCCATATTATTTGTTACTGTAAATGTTTTATAACCTTTACAGACAGGGCAATCTACTCTACGTGTATCACCTACAGTGATATTTAAACTATATATGTAATCTAACACTTTCTATGTTCCTCTATGTAATGATAATATGTAAATATCATAATTTTAAACGTCTGTCAAGTTTTTTCTTTGTGTTAATGCTAAATTTGCACTTGTGTATGTGTTTTTCATGTATGGTTTTACACTTTGTGGGTTAGCATGTCCTGTAACTGACATAATATTACCCATCGACACACCTGCATCTACCATCTCAACAGTTCCTGTACGTCTCAGGTCGCTTAAACGTAGATCCTCAGGTAGGTTGACACGTACCATTATCTTTCTAGCTTCTCTAGGCAACGCATAGAGCGAATAAGGCATATATTTACCACGTACAGGTCTTACTCTTGGTGCTACATAAGGTTGAAAACCAAAATCTTCTTTCTGTTGCACTAACATCTCACCTAAACTGTCACCAATGGGTAAAAATACTTCTGCTCTACGTTTAGATTGTTCTATATGCACTCTCTGCTCCTCTAAATCTATGTTTGACCATTGCAATAAACGCATATCACCTAGTCTTTGACACCAATCATATGCCATGTGTGCTATAAGACCTATGCTACGTGTTTTAAAATCTGAATAAGCCATATCTAAAAAATCTGTTACATTTCCTCTTGTCCATACAGTTTTTCTTCTAATAGGTATTCTCTTTTTTATATTGATAAAAGGATTTTGCCCTATTTTCTCCATACTTATGCCATAATTAAAAACAATACGTGCTACAGACATAACATGGTTTGCTAAATGCACACCACGATTACTCCAATCATTATATGCATGTTTAGCCATCAGAGTTGTAATATTATTTATGGTAATGTTACCCAACTTAGTATCTGTGTCAGGTAACATTGTGTCCAAGAGTACGCTAAGAAAGTATTGATATTGTTGTTTAGTTTCGTCACGTAAACTCTTGAACTCAAACGATAAATAATACTCTTTAATTAAATTTTTAAGAGTAAGATATCCCATTAGGCAGCCACCAACTTTTTAAACTCAGGTGTAGAAATCCACTTGGTAACTTCATTCTCTCTAGCCCACATAGACTGTGCTGAAGTATCTCTACCTGTGTTTCGTAGATTAAAACCATTTCTCTCGTCAGCATAAGAAGCATAGTTAGTAAAGGCACTATACAATGCAAACACATTTCTGCCACGTTTACGTACTTCTTGTTGTACAAGTGGTATCATCTTCTCTGCCTTTCTATCTGACTTCATAATAGATGACAGGTACTCTTTCCAAGACTTCATAGAGTATGTAGGTAATTCTATGTTAGCCCATTCTTGTAGTTCATTTACTTGTCCTACAAAGTCTACACTGCTTTGATTAAGTTCCTGTATAAATCTATCCATGCAGAAATTAGATGTGTTCTTACGTCTAACTTTATCATAGTCTCCTGTAATCATTCCATTGGTACAGAAGAAATCTATAGCACCAAAGAATACTTGATTAGAACAAGACCCATCTACACCATGCAAGGCTATAACTCTTCTGCCTATCTTGGTGCTATGTTTCTCTGTCTCTACTTTAGTAAACACATTAGGCATAACAATATCCATCATAGCCCAAGCATTGTTTCTAGCAGTAGACCACCTTACAGTAGAGTCTATCATGGCATCAGGTATATTATCTACCATAATATTCTGAACACCATCAAAGAACTTTTTGTGACTAGCACATTTAAATCCTGTGCCTACCACACCAAGATAGTCTCCTGTCTTTTCGTTGATAACATATTTCTTCTCGTCAAACTTTGTAGTCTCAAAGCCTACAGAGAAATCTAAATTTTCAGGTACTTCATGTACCGTTGGTAAAACATCATATGGCATAATATATCTCCTTTTGGTTAAGTGATGTTGTGTTATATAATAAATTAAAGCATTTGTCAAGCATTAATATGCTCTTTGCCATGCTCTATCATCAGAGTCCAATACATAGTCTGAATAAAACATGGGCGAATCATTATTTTTATCCTTCTGTGGTGCAAAGTGTAAAGAACTATGCAGCTCGTGAATTAAATCTTCTAATAATCTAATATGACTTAATTCAATATCCCTTGCTTCATCTATGTGGTGAAGCATACGTTGTAATCTATTGTGGTAATTAAGAAACACTCTTCTTGTACCACCTGCTACAAGAACATCTTCACTGTTCATATTTACTTTAAATGGACTATCTTTTTTCTTTGTCATTATCTTTCTCCTTTTTTTTGTTAAGTTCATTACGTATTCTTTCTAGTCGT
>VTLG01017146.1_pt1 | contig 11636 bp, 17 predicted proteins | sample 4694571 | NCBI WGS metagenome assembly VTLG01 (sample SAMN12604809, study PRJNA352737) | marine metagenome | biome: ENVO:00000447; feature: ENVO:00000209|ENVO:00000569|ENVO:01000036; material: ENVO:00002151; isolation source: viral sequences binned using virsorter ... | reverse complement strand
CGGCAGGATTAACGTGCATCAGCATAGAATCGCCATATCTACCTTGTGCTGCTACATTATTTGCTTGTTGTTGTAGGTTCATTTGCCCTCCGTTATTAAATTGTTGTCTAGTTCTACCTCCACTAGATATTGCTATTCTTGATCTACCTCCAGCTCCTGAGCCTTCTTGTGGTCCAAAATATCCCATAAAATTTCTTAATTGCCCATAAGGACTTAATCCTTGTTCTTGAATTGAGGCTAAATAATCTCTTACCCTTCCTAATCCAGTTGATGTAGTTTTTGGTGAAAAATCAAAAGTATCTATAATTACTGGTTTTCCTTCATCTGTAGTATCTACAGTTGCTTGTCCTAAAAATGTTTTTAATTGATAAAAAGGATCATCAATTTTTCGTGCTAACGCACCTATTCCCATGCCTGATCCACCTACATCTCCGTACTCTGTACCAGTTTCGTAATCTTTATATTCTATTAATCTAGGATCAAGACCTTCAGATAATTTTTCTTGTATTCTTTCAGGTGATTGGCTACGAGAAACTACTGTTCTTAAAGCTTCTAATTGTTCATCAGATAAATCTCTTTCAGTTCTATTTTGTTCAGGTCTAAAAAATTGCCTTACATTAATTGGTATATTAAGACGTGCAGCTAATGTTTCATCTCTTTCTAGTTCAGATATTATTTCTTCTATAGGAGGAGATAAAGCAGGGGTTTCTTCTGGGGTTTCTTCTTTTGATTGTTTTCTTTGAGATGACTGTGGTATTTTGAGAGTATCACCAGCTCTTATATAATCTACATTTTCTATTTTATTTAAGTTTGCTAATTCAGAAACAGAAGTATTATACATTCGAGCTATTTGACTCAAAGTATCACCTTTTTTAATTTCTATTTCTTTTGTTGTTGATGCCATTATCTATCCTCTTTCGTTTCACATCCAAATACATTAAAGCTCATATCTACTGCACTGGTATAAACTTTTAGTACATCTGCTTGGTTTAAAGTAATTCCAATAACTATTGCAAGCGAATCATTAGCTGCTACTGATTTATCATAGTAAAGATATTGTTTGTCATCTGCTCCAGCCCCTGCAACATGAACACTTAACCTAAATGTTATTGCAGAGCCTGTTCTATTTGCTGCAACTATTGAACTTATAGTAGTCTGAGTCATATCAGGTACTGTATATAAAGTAGTTACTGTTGTTGCAGCAGCATCAACTTGACCTAAGACCTTTAAAGTATCAGCCATGTTTAGCGCCCATTAATAAAAATTGATGTCTTTTCATTGCTTTAGATGTCATTGTATCTTGCAATCTTTGAACTCTTGTAATTTTTACATTCAAATCTTCAATAGTTTGTTCTAAAATTCTTCTAGTTATTGCTTCATCATCACTGTTATATTCAGGATTTGGTGTTGGTAATGCTAGCGTTTTAATATCAGCCATTATCTTTTCCCGTCAGGTCTCATTTCTAATCTTAAATCTCCAATACGCCAACCATAATATGTACCAGTATTTGATATTCTAATAGCAGCGTGTCGGCTTCTTGCTCTTGTATTACTAAATGTTGACTCAGGAGTTACATTTATTGTTTGCAAAGTAGAAAGACTTTCAAGTGGATAATTTCTGCCTTTTATTGTGTAAGTTACTGTATCGTTTGTGCTATATTGATCTCTAAATTCTACGTCAGGTATTAACTTAGAGATAAACATAAATCTTTCTCCATCTGGATTAAGATCAAAATCACTTGATTCTATGTATGCTGTAAATTCACTGCCATCGCTTGAATGACCAACTTCTTGATTGTAAAGATAATTAGTATTACTGCCTGATGTTTTCCCTGCTGCAATAGGATAATCTATAGTTGGTGCTTCTATCCAAGCAGTTCTAGTAAATCCATCATTTGTTGTTCCTATAGACCAAGCATTTTCTAAATAATTATAAGAAACATAACGATCAATTTCTGTACTATCCTTTGAAGGATAAAACCAAATTACTTCGTTAGCGCTTTCTATTGAAGCTCCAAAACATTTGAATTGCTGGTTTAAGTTTAAATCTGAAAAAACATAATCTAATACAGTACAAGGTAGCCTTTGTGCAGAACCAGAGTAAACATAGAAACCACCTCTATCCATAAAATAAACTCTATTATTAGCTATAACTGCTGCATTAGGAGCTATTAATGAAGGACCAGAAGCTATTTCTGTAAAAGAAAATATAAATGGTTCCCCTACAAATCTCATTGACATTAATCCTTGATCTGTCCAAATTAATATTTCTTGTCTAGTTTGTAGGGCACTAATAATTGTTGTGCCTTGTGATAATAGAACGCCACCAGCCTGATTTGTAGAAGTTGGTGTCCAATCAATAGAGCTTTCAGTATCAGACCAACGTACTAAAGTAGGATTAATAGAAGTCTCTCCTATAGCATTAGCACCAAAACAGATAATATGCCTATCTACATCAGATACCATTACTTGTAATGCTAAAGTTGGTGTATCGCTTGCACCAGAAAGAGATGACATGGCTACTGCTCTAGTTGATGTTCCAGAGCTTTCATCCCAATAATATATTCCTCCTCCTCTTACGCAGGCTATAAGATCATCGCCAAAATTATCTTGAGACCAAAGCCTTAACTGACCAGCAGCAGAAATAGATGAAGCTGAACCCCATGTTCCAGCGCCCCACGTTTCTGCTCCCCAACCTGTTCCTTTTACATATACATCTAAACCAGTATTTATTTCATAAGTTCCATCAACAGCAGAACCTCCATTACCAGAATCGCTTGAATTAGCTGTTACTGTTGTACCGCTTGTATCTTTTGCTGTAATTTCATAAGTATTTGTAGTTAATACTTTATCTATTGTATATTCCTGATTTAATACATCAGCAGTAACATTTCCTCCTAGAGAAACAGCTTGTGCAAAAGTTACTGTATCTCCTGTAACTGCTCCATGTGATGAATCAGTAGCAACTACAGTAGAAGAACCATTAGTGGCTGCAAAAGTTATACTATTTGTAGATGTTTTTCTAATTGGAGTAACATTTGCAAATTCATTTCCTTCTTTTACATATAGTTTTAAATGAGTTCCTACTCCAACGTAATCAGTACGACCTTGATCCCTATATGAATAAAGACTTCTACAGGTTCCTAAAAAAGTATTAACAGTATTTTTTTCCCAGCCAGCCATTCTTTCAGGCTTGCCTTTTCTAAATCTTACTTTATCAGCACTATACCAACCACCTTCGTTGCTATAATTAGTGCCTTCTCGATTGATTCCAGGTCTAAATATATATTTAGCTAATGGCATATTAGACCTCGTACCATTCCTTATCTTGAAAAAGTAAAGCTTCTGCCTCCCTTCTCCTTGTTAATCCTTCTAATACTTTTCCTCCCGCTTTATTCCATCTCTTTATTTGAAATGGAACTTCATCATAATCGCCTTCATTTAAAACTTTTAATAAAGTAGAACTTGATAAATTTGTTGGTCCTAAGTTATAAACCCATGAAACTAGCGCATCAAATTGACATTGTTCAAGTGATACTTCTACCATATCATTTATATAACCTTCATATTCAGGCATTTCTTCTTCTAATAAATTTTCAGCTTCATCTTGATTAATTTTATCGCCTTGTTTGACATCTTTAGTGTGACCATATCCTATAGTCCAAACTCCTACTGAATCTTGATATGCTTCTAACTCACAACCTTCAAACTTCTTGATTAATGAAGTTCCTTCTACAGATATATTCATATTATTATTCTCCCTCAACAGTATTGTTTGTAGTAACTTTTCTATAATAAACAACCACTTCTTTAAGCTCACCTATATACCTCTTTAATTCTTGCATATTGTATGCCATTAACTCATAGTCAGGTATGGACATAGCTACAAAAACAACCTGTCCATGTTCTTTTTCTACTCTTTGTAAAAATTCTTCTATATTTTCTTGAGAAACAACGTACCAATAAGGTTCTTTTAAATCTATTTCTCTTGGCAGAATAGGCTGAACGATATTTCGTTCTATAGGTTTTGTTATTATTTCAACTTCTTTATTGGGTATTAGGCTGCAACTGCAAGCCATCATCGAGATCGTCAATATTCCTACTAACTTCTTCGATGCTTTCAAATACATTTTTTGTTCCATTATTTACTCTCGGTTCTAATAGACCAGGTTTTGCTGCTGCCAGCTTAGTTAAATCATGTCTTTTAAAAATATCCAAATACCTATTCATTTCAGCTTCTATTTCTTGATTTCTACTTTGTATTTGTAGCAATCCTTCTGTTTGCAATTTGAAATCATTTTGCAAAGATTCAATAGCAAGCTTTTGTTCGGCATCTCTTAATTCGTAAGCCTTATTTAACTCAGCTAAACTTTTATTCTGATAATAAAGAAATCCGCTTATCAGAACTAAAACTCCAACTACGCCCATTAATATTTTACTCATGTTATTGTATATACATCTAAAGCTTCCGCTTTACCTTTTACATTAATACTAGAGACTAAGTTTAATTCAAAATCGCTTAAATTCGCAGTCTTTTCTCCAATTAACAAATCTACTCCCACATCTTTAGTTGCTGATTCTAGCCTTGCAGCTGTATTAACTGGATCGCCTATAGCTGTATAATCAAACCTAGTTTCACTTCCCATATTCCCTATTACAGCTTCTCCAGAATTTATACCTATTCCTATTTCTATTCCTAAATTGGCTTCTTCCATATTCTTTTTAATCTCAATAGCTGCTTTTATAGCTTTATCTTCATGGTCATTTAACTCTATAGGAGCATTAAATATAGCCATCATTGCATCGCCAATATACTTATCTACCATGCCACCATATTTTTTGACCGCATTTTCTTGAATAGTTAAAGTTGCGTTCATAATAAAAGTTACATCTTCGGGCGGTAAAGTCTCTGACATAGAAGTAAATCCTCTAACATCAGTAAATAGAAATGTTGCGTATCTTTTTTCGCCACCTAGTTTTAATAACTCAGGATTTTTCTGCAATCTTTTAACCTGTCTTGGATCAATATAATGCTCAAATTGTTTTTTAATCTGCAATCTAAGCTTAAATTGTTCTCTAAATCTTAGATAAAAAGCTACTGTTGCTGTAATAAACTGAGATATAAGAGACCAAGTAAAATCTATTAATATTCCAGCACTTATATAATAAAAGCCCATATAAGCGGTTAGAGACATAATTCCTATTCCTGACACCAAACCCCATGTTATTCCCAAATATTGCAACAGGAGCCATATAAACGCTATAGAAATGGAAAATACTAATAACTCTACTGCTACAGCATAATCTGGTATATACGGACTATCTTGTATCAAAATAGACTCAGATAATGCAGCTTGTATTTTATGTGGCTCTAAAAGACCTACAGGAGTAGCAATTTGTGGCATTACACCAGCTGCTGTTACTCCAACAAATACAAACTTTCCATCTATATCAGCCTTTCCAGAAAATAAATCTTGTAAAGAAAATTCCTCTGTATCTACCCAACTTATCCATTTTCTTCCTAGTGAATCAGTAGGAATAGGAGGCAAGTTTTTAACTCTTATTTCTTCAATTCCATTTTCATTTGTTTTTATCAAATAAGTATCAGAATTAGCTAATATCTTTAAAACCTCTGTGCCATAAGCCGAAACCCATCCATCAGGAGTTCTCATTAATAAAGGCATCCTTCTGACTAATTGATCTACATCTGTAGGAGCTATAGCAATTCCTTGAGAAGCGTTATTTTTAAGAATATCTATATTCTGTATAACGCCTGTAGCTTCATATCCGCCTATATCTTCACCTAAAATAACTGTGCCTGTTGTTTCTGGATAATATCCATTGTCATTTTCAAACATAGCTAGAACACTAGGCGCATAAGATAAAACTTGTGAAAACTCTGCATCTCCTCCAAATCTATCTGGCTGTGGAAAGGCTATGACCCAGCCAACGCCTAATGCTCCGTTATTTAAAAGGTCTAAATGTATCTCTGATAATCTTTTTCTAGGTAAAGGATAACCACCTTCGTTTTCAATATCTTCTTCATTTATAGACAATATTGAAAAATAATTTGATCGTTCTTTTTCTGGTACAAATTCATCAAATACTTTTAATTTTAATATTTCTAAGGGAGTCCATTGTTGTACTAAAGGAATACCTAATAATATAAATAAGCCTAAAAGCTGTATGTATTTAATCACTCTGATCTATTGTTAAAGTTTTATTGCAATTTGTAGTGCAATTATAATTAACTGTAATGCTTTTATTGGTAGCACCTGACTGACTAGCAGTAACATCATAGTCATCTGTATAAAAATTCAGTCTCATATAATGATCTCCACTACCAGTTTGAGTTATAGAGGCATCATTATTATCTGCTGAATTGCTAGCATAAATCTTAGCATAATGTTCACCAGAACCAGATTGAGTAATAGAAAAATTTGAATTGTCTCCAAATGCTCTTATTTCGCCCTCTTTATCATTACCATTTTGAGTAATTGAATAAACATTATTATCGCCCTGCATATAGATTTCAGCATCATTATCATTGCCGTTTTGTATAACATCCATATCATTTCCGTCATCATCAGCATCTATATAACCAAAATTATCATTACCATCTTGGTCTATTTTGTATTCATTACCAGTATGATTAGCTACTTGACTATAAGCTCTAGCAATATTATTCATCCCATTTTGATCTATATCTATTTCTGCATTGCTACAATTATGGGTTGTATAAGTGCCTTGAGATAAGCCACACCATACTCTTGCTGTGTTACTTGTACCTATCTGATCTATATGTATAAGAGAGGAGCTACCTTTTGTCCTTACCTCTGCTGAATTATCTCCAGCATAAACAGCAATAGAGATAAGACTAATCAGACTGGTTAATAATAATCTCATTTTCGCCTCCTCCATTTACTGTTAAATTAATTAATTTTCCAGCAGATAATATTTGTATGCTATATCCGCTTTCTTTGTCTAATTGCAGGTCTATTGTATTTTCAACTTGTCTGAACAAAGAAAATACCTCACCTTCTACAAATGTATAAACTTGTGCGTTTTGGTCAAATCCAGGAATTATTCCTTCTATTTTAACTCCATCTATTTCACCTTCATCAGCATCATCTTTACCACCCGCAGATAATTCTTCTATGGTTTCTAATAAATCTTGTAAAAAATCAACTGATAATAAATCTATATCTAATCTAGTTATTTCATCTTGCAATTCATCTTCTGATAAATCGCTATCATCATCTAACTCATTTTCCTCAAGTAAATCTATATCTAGCACATTGCTAGCAGTTTGTGTTTGTTCTTCTATAGCCTGTTCTACTTCTTCTGGTGGAGTAACAATTAATAAATTATCTATAAAATTTAAAGACATATTTACTAATGTTACTGGTCTAGTAGGCGGACTTTCGCTCATACTAACCATAGTTGCCTGATAAGGTTGATTTAAAATTTCTGTACCTGCTAATGTTTCTACTGTGATTTCTCCAGAAGAATTGCCATTAGCATCGGGCAATAAAATAACTAATGATCTCCCTAATTCATCTACTGTTGTAGTAAAATCTGTCCCTCTAATAAAAATTGAGGCACTTGGAGTTCTAATAGAAATGTTTTCTTTATCTATTCTTCCCAGTGCGCCAGTAATAAATCTGGCTGTTCCGCTTGCCATTTGGAGCGCCATTTTGCTTTTACTTGGGTCAGGGTCATAGATATATTCATCAATAACAATCTTAGAATGTTCAGTAAGCCGTATGACAGAAGAATCAAGAAACTCAATACCGATACGACCATTACCAGTGCGGACATCATCATAGCTAAGAATATCCAAATCATTTGTTGCCAATAGTCTATCTGACTGATTCGCTCGTAAAATTTCTCCATTTCCTCTTAACTCAGATATTTTGCCTATTTCAGCATAGGCATTATTAAAGGGTATTAATATTAATACTAACAGCCACTTGTGCATTGGTCTATGTCTATAGTCCCATTGCTTGTAGTAGCAGTTATAACTACTACATCAGATACACTGCCAGTGCTATTAGTCTGGTCTATATCTATATTGTTAGTATTTCCAGTTATTGTTGCTGTTATTGAGTGATCTGCGTTTCCAGTTTGTGTAGTGTCAATATCATTAGAATCACCATCAACATTCCAGTTATTAATACAGCCAACAACTTCACATTTTGCATTAATATCATTAGAAGTACCCGCTATAACTATATCTTGATTACCAGCTGTTGCAGTTGCATCTGCGCCTTGCGTAAAGGTTACAGCATTAGAATCACCTGTAGCAGCTAAATCAAAGTCTGTATTAGCAACATCTCCTGTGGCACCAAATGCTAATGTAGTTGAGTTACTATCTCCTGTAGAAGCTAATGTAAAAGATGTACTGTTACCTTGAGCTATAGAAGCTGCTAAAGTATTTGAATCTCCTACTTGATCTACATCTACTGTCATAGAAGTACCAGTAAATGTAGCTCTAGTTTGTGATGTACCAACTACATTACTATCACCAATTTGATCTATATTCATAGTCAAACCAGTACCAGATTGCGTTATATAAATATCGTTATTCGCTGCAAAAAGAGCAGGCGCAATTAAGATTAACAATATTTTTAAAAGATTTTTCATTTTACCTCCTCACTTAATAGTGAATAATCAAAATCCCAAAATTCTTGTTCTATGCCTTTCATTATTATTTGATAAACAGCTTCTTCTATCGCTGATCTAGTGGCATAACCTACAGCTTCATTTTCAGAATAACCTGTTTCAAGCTCAACTAATTCAGTTCCCATTTCTATAAATCTAAAAACATCTCGGCTAGTACCTGCGCTTAAAACTGTTTTAGAGACCATAGTGTTTAAAATTACTTCTCCTGTTTGTACGAGAACTACTCGTATTGATACTGTTATTTCGTCTTTTCTCCATTGATTACTTGAGCCTATCCCAAGATAACGAGCGCCATTACCGCCTGTTCCTATATTTGTATCGTACTGAATAATACCTCCTTCAAATATAAGACCTGCAAATAAAAGAGGTTTTAATGTATTACCTACTTCACCATCATAAGTTTGTCTTGTTTGTTTAATTAATTGCCTTTCTCTAGTTAAGGCATCTAAACCATTTCTTTCAACAACAACAAACCATGAACCATCGCCAGCTGAACGCAAAGCATCTATTAAATATTGATCTGCTCCTTGAGTAACTGCTGTACTAAAAAGCGCCATTTTTTGTGAGCTTTTTCGTTGCCCAGTTAAATCTTGAAAATTATAAACAGCAACTACTGCTTGCTGATTAGGCTTTGATAAAGATTTTAACTTTTCTTGTGCTGGTCTAAGTAATTTAGGTTCTTCTACACATTCTAAAAAAGAAGCACACCCAGTTGATCCTGGTGGTGAATAGCTAGCACAATTAGCTAAAATAAAAGGAATAATTAAATATATTCCTATATGCCACAGTCGTCTGAACATATACCAAATATACCTATGGGTATAACAATAGTTGTAATATTCCCATCTGCATCTGTAACTGTTAGGGTAATATTTATCCCATCATTTACAAAAGTTATTATACTGCCTTCTAATTCTATACTTCCTCCTGTTCCTCCTCCTTCTGAGTTGAACAGGCTTTCAGCTATATCTCTTGATAACTGACTATAGATTCTACTTTCTAAATTTCTTAAAAACTTTGCTAGTGTAGTATTTTCAGCTTCACGCTCTGCTTCTTTAAGAGCATTTTCAACCTTTTCAGCTTCTTCATCCCTTCTAGTTTTTTCTTGTTCATCAATGGTTAAATAATGTGAAGATGTAGCTATACCACTAAAACTAGGACTTTTAAACTCTTGAACTATTTGATCGGCAGGTAAAATTCCAGCATAAAAGAATAATATTAAATAAAATAATGTACCTAATCCTATAGAAGCAAAAAAAAGCCCTATACTACCATCATTTTCTTTTGTTCCTTTTTTGCTCATTTTCTTCCTTTTCCTTTAATTCTAATGCTGTATTTACTTTCTCCTGTAGTCTTATCATGTCTTGATCGAGTAATCTTAATTGATCGGTTAAACGAATAATCGTAGTTTTCATACTTTCTACTGCTGGGTCTATTTTGTTAGTGATAGTTTGCCAAACAAAATAAACAAAATAACCTAGACCAACTACCATAACTACTGGAAAACCAAAGTCTGAAACTAACTGGACTATATCCATTAGTCTCTCCGTGCGTCTATCTTTCCATCTTCTACAAAGTTTTCTGCTCTAGCTATTCTATCTAAATCTGGAGCTAAATTTAAAGCTGCTGATACGCTAGTATCTATACGAATAATATCATTATTCATTATAGAAGCTCTTGTTATAAGCATCTTTGATATTCCTTGTACTTGTTTAATTTCGCTTACGAGATTATCCATAAGCTGTTTCATTACAAGAAATATAAAAAATCCCATAATTAATCCACTTGCTATTGGCAGACCTAATTCTGCTATAAGACCAAATGTTTCTGACATTTATTCTTTACCTTCTCCTTTAAAGCTTTTAGAAGCTCCAGAGGTTCCTGCATAAAGTCCAAACCAAGCTGCTCCTGCACCAACAATTATAGATATAAGACCAGATTGTTCTAAGCTAGGAGATTCTAAAGCCATAAACCACATCGTAGAATAATAAAGCAAAAAGATATAAACGCTCAAAAATACTCTTGGAAATATTCTCCAAGAGTCAACTGCTTGCGCTAAATGAATCCATTTTTGATGGGGGTTTACATTTGTAGAATCTTCTAATTCTCTAATTTTATCTTTTAAATCAGATATTTCCCTAATCATATCCATAAACTTGTTGAGGTCCATTTCAACTTCATTACGATCCATGTCTCCACCAAATTTACTACTACTATCATTCATCAGGTATAAATACTCCCATTTCAATTAATTTTGTTCTATTTGATTGATGCACTGCTTCTATAGCTTGTTTGCTTTGACCAAAATAAGCTGCTGCATGAAAATTATCAACCATTGACTGGTTAATATTTATTCCATCAACTACTATATCGCCTAAAACTCTACCAAATTTTCCTCTTGAGTCTTTTAGTTTTGTTTGAATAACAACTTTTTTGCCGTTATTAATAGCATCCTCTAAGAAAGATTTTGCCAGTTTTCCTCTAGCCTTCTCATCCAGGTTACGAGTACGTGACTCGGGAGTATCAATACCATATAGGCGAACACGAGACTTATAAAGAATATCAAAGCCGAGATCAAGAGTGACATCGACAGTATCGCCATCAACGACTCTTTCAACTTTGCAACCATATTCATACATATCAATTATCCTATAAATTTAGCTGCAACGATAGTTGCAACAATAAATGGATATATAGCCCAAAGCATAGCTTCAAGTTTATCAAAGCGTTTTGTTCCAGCTTCAAGCCTTTTATCAATGCTTTTGTATAATGCTTTACATTCTCTTTCGTGAGACTCTATGGCATTTAAAGCGTCCCTCGCTGTTGCCATTATTTATCGCCTGCTTTATTTTTAGCTTTACCAACATTTAATGCAAAAAGATCAATAAGTTTATATAGCTTACCAATCCATACATCATCTTTAGGAGTTGGCGTAATAGCAGCAACAATAG
>VTLG01014314.1_pt1 | contig 11637 bp, 14 predicted proteins | sample 4694571 | NCBI WGS metagenome assembly VTLG01 (sample SAMN12604809, study PRJNA352737) | marine metagenome | biome: ENVO:00000447; feature: ENVO:00000209|ENVO:00000569|ENVO:01000036; material: ENVO:00002151; isolation source: viral sequences binned using virsorter ... | reverse complement strand
AACGTACAGACTTAAATAGAATCATTCGACAAAAATTAATCCCTTGGGGGCACGACTATATCGTCAGGAGTGACAACATAATATTCATGACCGTGTGTAATGCAAGCTTGAATTATCTCTCGATCATTCACCTCTACCACTGACATGTCGGGGAAGTCATCAGCTTCCAGTAATCCAGCATAGCGTAAAGCGTCGTCTTTGTCAAGGAACATGTAAACAACCTTACCATCAGATGCTTGAACAGCGTAAGCACCCTCCTGTTCTTTGCCCTGTAATTGTAATATGTACATTAGACTAACTCCAGTGCTTCCACGTATAAGGATTTTAAAATACTTTTGAGTGCAGGTTTGTCAGAATACTCTATGTCATCAACATATTTTTCTAGTATTGTAAGAGTGTCTTCTTTTTCAATATCAATCTCTTCATTAAGATCCTGTTCAAATGATGGATCCTCTATGACTTTTATCTCATGTACACCTGCAGCATACAATTGACTAATAAAGAATTCAAATTTATCAGGATCAGTTTTCTTTTCTACAATAATCTTTATAAAGTTACTAGTATAGTCAGCATAATTAAACTTACTACTATTTAACTGATCTTCATTGTAGTAAATCTTAGAATATATCTCATAAGGGTTCGGTATAAACTCCAATTCCTTAGTTTCAGTATCAAATATATGGAAACCACGTTTACAATTGTAGTCATTCCAATAGATCTGGTATGGATTACCTAGGTATGTTATGTTTTCTCTGGTGCTTCTTTGGTGATAGTGTCCTGAGAATACCTTCTCATACTTTCTATATGGAGAAGTAGCAGCACCATGATCCATGATGTAACCTCTATGTGCTTCAAAACCATTGAGTTCTAGGTGACCCATGGCTACAGGACATTTTGATTTCTCAATCAATGCATATGTCTCATCATGGTTCTCTGAGTTTATCCAAGGTATGAATAGAATAGGTAGTCCTCCTATTTCTACTTCGGTTGCTTTAGAATATATTTCTACGTTATCATACTCACCAACTACACTGACTAGTGTATTAACTAAATTAGTATCTTTAAAGTATGCAGTATGATTTCCCACAAGAGAATGAACTTGCACTCCCATGTCTTTTAGTACATCAAAATAATTATGTGTTGCCCACTGTGCTGCCCAGATGTCTAAGTTTCTACGGTTGTCAAATGTATCTCCTAAGTCAAGAACTGTTTTGATGCCACGTTTTTTTAGGGTAGGAAAGAATACATTTCTATAAAATTTCTTAAAGAAATCATGGAATATTCTACTGGACTTCCTTGCACCAAAGTGTTGATCTGTAATTATTGCTATCTTCATCGTGTACGTAGTAAAGGTGGAAGGTGTCCTGTCATTGCTGTTCCAAAAAAATTAAATGTAAGTCTAGGTTTAGTACCAAAAGTTCTAACCCCATGGTGAGTCTTACCGCTGAACAATACAAATCTATTGTAAATATTCTCAACGGAGACTGTCTCAACGTATTGCTCCCTCATGGCATCCCATGCTTCATTGTATTCATTGATATCAATTTCCTCTCCCCTATACAGTTTTTCTTTCATCTGCATTTCCTTTTGGGTTTGGTAAGAATATCCTTGTTTAGAATGGAATACAGAAGTGCCTGAGTTTGGACAAGGGTTCTTTGTTAAGTATACTATACCACCAAACAATGTGTCAATGTCTTGATGTACCCATCCTTGATTTCTTTTATCCCATTGATCATCTGCAAATGGTTCTATCTTCTGGAAGTGAGCCTGCAACTCCCAGTAGTCAGGTATTGTATCGTGAAATAGATGTTGTATCTTTTCACCAATGTAATTGAACAACCGTTCATTTTCTAAATGAAGTTGCTTGGTTCTTAGACCTGGCCAGTTACCTGTCTCAGGTGGATACCATTTTAAAGTTTCTGTTAACTCAACAATTTTATCAGGGTCTTCAAAGAAGTTATCAACGATAGTAACAGGATATGTCATGCATTATTAATTTTTATTTCTACGTTTTCCTTAATAGTATTATAATCAGAATGACCTGACTTGTCATCTGTGTGGAATACTTGATCGTATCCAGACTTAGTTAAAATCTTATTCTTTATTTCTAACTGACGTTTTTCTTTTTGTATCCTCCTCAAAAATGCATAGTATATAATTTGAGTAAAATACGCAAAAGGGTTCTTAGATTTTTCTGGATTGAAGTTTTCAATATACTGTACACAGTTCTCAATGCCATCACATATCATGTCCTCTCGGAACATGTAGTTGACAAAATTTGGTTTATATGATAAGTGTGTAGCAATCTTTAAAAAACATTCACCGATGTAATTACTGATCGGTGGTCGGGATTCACCCGCTTCTTTTGCTCGTGCACACTGTGCCTTAAAGACAACAAGTGCTTCTAAGAATTCTTTATTGTTTACATAATGCTCACTCTGTACCCTCTTTCTAACTGCCATGTTTATGTTTCTTTGTTTATATTTTATACAATTTTTAAGGAAAAGTCAAGGGGGGCTTGACAAGAGGTTGTAAAGTGTGTACACTACGAGTGTGCGAGTTCAAGGGATGGTTATATACCAAATAGCTTATCTAAGTTAACTCTAGCTTCCTCTACGGTACTTAGGCGACCTTGACCAGTAATGAAGTCACCGCCCAACTTCCTTAGAGACATAGCATAGAAAATCTGTACTTCAGTATCTACCTCTACAATAGTTATTACTTTATCCTTTGGTATAATAAATTCTTCTTCCTTAGAAAATTTCATCCACGGTGAAACTTTTGCACCTATTGCTTTGTTTGGGAGAGTTACCTCTTCAACTAGTATCGGGTTCTCTACTATTAAGTAGTCTCCGTTTGTATCTGTAACATGTGTTACCATTGATAGTATTTCTTCTCCAGAAACTAATTTAATAGCCGCGAGAAATTCTGGTTTTTTATTTTTATCTGATTCTGACATCTATGAACTCATAGTTAAAGTTTTCTTCATTGTATATTTTGACTCTTTCAACGAGATGATTTAGTGTATAATTTCTTTTAGCACCCTTAGATATGTCATCAGCAATGTCATACAAGACCGCTTTGGTCTTGTGATCTCCCTTCCTAAGCACTCTACCGATAGATTGTAGATTTCTTATTTTACTTTTTGAAGGCGACGCAAAGACAACGTTATGTAAATTCCGAATATTAATACCAGTGCTAAAAGTCCCATACGATGCAACTATGATACTGTCATGTGTAGTTTCAGCGATCCTTCTTGCCTTTTCTCTGTCTTCGGTATCGACCCCACCGTGTACCAAAAAGACTAATCTGTCTTCTCCTACCTTATTATTTATCATGTCAAAAAGGGGCATACCATGCCGTTCAACGTAGTTGAACAAGACGAGAGTGTTACCAGATAGGTCACAAACTAAGTTACGTATGAACTTATTACGCCCTTCATGCTCAACAATGTAGTCCATCTCCTCTTGATAACTATCAAAATCATTAGATTGATGTTTTAGTATGAGAACTTTAATCTCAAACTCAGAAAGATGTCCTTCCTTGATGAGGGTTTCTGTCTTAGTAACCTTATCAACAGTACCAAATACACCTTCGAGTACAAGGCGGTTTGTTTGTGTACCATCCAAAGTACCTGTAAACCCTACGCGATATTTACAATCGTAGAGTTTGTTCATGATACTTGTCAGAGACTTAGCCTTAAACAGATGTGCTTCGTCTCCTATGATTGCACCAAACCTTTCAAAATAATTTTTAGGTAACTTATATACTGACTGCCATGTGGTAATGATCACATCTTTGTCAGATCTAGGATCAGTACCTGCATATACTTTATGACAATGTGCCTTTGCGTTCCAACCATAGTCCTCAAAATCCTTGTACATCAGTTCAACAAGTGATGTAGTTGGAACTACTATGAGTGTTTGTAATTTCTTTGCTGTCCAGAATCTAGACAGTGCATAGATCATTAGTGATTTACCAGAACCTGTAGGTGATAGTAATAGTTTACGCTTGTTGCGTAATGCTTCGTAGATACCTTTGTACTGATAGTCTCTAACTTTATGTGGTAGATTGAGAGATTTAACGAAGTCTCCTACTCCTTCTGGAGTGACGAATTCATCCACTTCTGATGGAAGTCCGTAAAATTCGTTGTCCCGATGTATAACTTCGTACCCCCTTTGCTCGCAAAACGCAACAATATAAGGGAGAAGACCAACATAAATCTCGCCTGTACCTGGTGAGAATAATTTAATTTTCCCATCCCAATACCTCTTCTTGTAAGCTGACATGAACTTTGCTTGAGGAACCTCGAAGGTAAACTCATCTGCCAACTCGTATTGAACGTGGGGTTCACATTCTACAGTCAGGTAAACTTCGTTCTTCTTCTGAATGTACACATTAGATTTCATAACCCTTCAAAAATTTCGCGAACTCTATCGCATTTTTAATGTAAAATGATCGGTTATTAATCGCTTGCATAATCGCTTTTAATGCCTCAACCATCTGGTTATAGTACTTCAGCTTAAGAACGGATTTCATATATTCTTCATCAGCTTCCAGATATATGGGTACATCTGTTTTGAGAAGTTTAAGGTGGAAAGGTTTTTCCGATTTACCTGTGTAGTACTCCCACCTGTAACGGTAGGTACGCTTTACATCTAACTCTGCCTGATCCCGAAGGGTGACAAAATTATTGTAAAGTCTTAAATATTTAGCATGTAATTTTGGAATTGCTAAACTGTCATGATCTAATTTTTCATCGTCTAGTTGTGAGTCTTTCTCCCACATTTCATTCAAGGTGTCTAGATTCATACTATCTTTTTATTTTTATCTGCAATCTCGTATATGGTATACTTGAAATTTACCTGTGCTGTAAAGTAATTGATGTCAGTAACTGATGCATCAAACTCAAGTGTACTTAAACTAGTAGGAAATATGTTGAAGAAGTTAACAGTTGATATGGCATTGTAGTTACTATTCAAAATTAACAAACGAGCATCACTCATTTGTTTGTCAAAATCATCAGGTCTACCTTTCTCATCTACAGTCTCAAGGTATTTGTAGAATTGTTCTTGATGTTTAGGGTTAGTAAGTCCCTTTAACCATCTGTAGATTTCATAGTAATTATCCAAATCTTCGTTCACCAAAAAACTTAGATTAAGATCACCAAAAGTCATCTTATCACCAGGCACCGTATAGTCTTTGATAGGTGTTTGAATATCTCTAGTACCTATTTCTACAGAAGGTATTGATGCAGACTGACAAAAGTAATCTACGTTAGGTGTTCTACCAATTACAAATTTAAAACCAACTGGAGATAAAAAGTTTTTATTGGAAGGACTGAACAGTGTATTTTCCATTAGTTGAACACAGGTCTCCACACGTATTTATTATAGCATAAAAAAGAGGGTCTTACGACCCCCTTAATATAAGTTTTAGTGCATTGGTTTAATCGAATACATTTTTACATATGCGTCTACACGCATTGGGTAAGTCTGCACATTCTATTAGGCAGTCGAAGTAATCGTCGATCTTTGATATGTTGCTCTCGCTCGTAGATGTAAGGTCATCGTTCATACTCCAACCAGCTAACTGGTTATGTGAAACTCTGTTGTGCATAAAAGCCTCCGTTATTTTACACCATCATATAGAGGGGTTGGTTGCATTTCCTTTCCTCCAATCCTACTATTATGTAGGCGAATCAACACTGTATTTACTGCTACATTGTAATAAAAAGAAATGCCTACGAGTTTATACCTAGACAAAAAAAGAGACCCCGTAGGGTCTCTTGAGAGGTATGTAATATCCGATTACATTAGGTTAGCAACTCTAACTCTTCTGTAGTAAGCATTAGCACCAAGGTTTGTGCTGTGCTGTGGATCAGAGTTTGAAAGAGCAGTAAGTCCCTTAGCAAATGGGTTAAGAACCATTCCGTAACGAGTCTTAAACCCGATACGTGGTTGGAATGTATCCTGACCAATCGCTCTGTACATTTGTAGAGGAACATATGGGCAGTAGAATAATCCTGCATCATATGCATTAGAACCTTTGTAACCTACAACGTAGTACTGATCGCTAGATACGTTTGCTGAGTATGGGTCGATGTATACTCTGTAACGTCCGTTGAGTGTTCCAACGAATGTGTTACCAGTGTCATCAATCTCTCCAAGACCACCAACAGCACCACCGATACCTGAATCGTAGTCTAGTGTACCAGACATAGCAAGAGCAGAAGCAACATCAGCAGATGTGATGATTACATTACCCTTCCCTCTACGAGTTTCCTGTGCGATTGCGTTGGCATCTCTTTCGATCTGGAATAGAAGTCCTTTGAACTTCTCAACAGACCATCTACCATTACTGTCAACGTCAAGGTCAAATACACCTGCGTTAGCAACGTTTGCCTGAGCACCAGGTTTTGCACCTCTGTATACAGTACGTACAACTTCTCTGTTAATTTCAGCAAGGATCTCTGTTGAAAGAATGTTTGCTAGTTCAGACTCGGCATCTAATCCGTGGATTGCTTTCAAGTCTTGAGCAAGTTCAACTGAGTAGTCTGCCTTTAACGCTCTACCTTTAGCTTCAACAGCAATTCTGTCGATGCTAAACGCCATTTCCATGAATGCGTTAGATGCTTGACCATCTCCTAGACCTTCTAGATCGCCTGTACCGAACTTACTTGAAGCAAGGTCGTAGTTAGTGGATGTTGTACCACCACCAGAAGCGTCGTTAATAAGACCTGGGTTCTTCTCAGTAGTAGCTGTAGGAGGAGTTCCACCCTTAGTACCAGAGAACTGTGCATCTGGCTCATTGAAGAATGCTTCGTCGCCAGTTTGATTAGTATATCTACTTCTCATCGCAAAGATAAGACCAGTAGGACCAGACATTGGCTGAACGCCTGCGATATCATAAGCAATAAGCTTAGGCATAGCACGACGGATCAAGGAAATCAGTATTGGGTCGAAACCTGCAACTGCACCTGAGTTAGTTGTCTGTGTGTTGATAGGACCAACGTTTGTTGGTGCTTCAGTTAGAACGTTACGCTCTTCTTGTAGAGCACGCTCTTGGTTTTCCAAGAGGATTGCGGTAACAGACTTACGATAGTTGTCCTTAATTTCAGGTAGACCATCATGGTTTAAGACTGGTGCCCACTTCTCTTGGAGTTGTTCTGCATTAAACATGCTAGATTTTCTCCGTTCTTGAGATTGTGTTTACAGTTTAGATTCTCTTAGCGAGTTGTTGTACGTACGCTGACATACTCTCACTAATAGATTCAACTTTTGCTGGCTCATCAGTAGAGATTTCTTCTGCTACTTCAGGTGTCTTTGCACCAAAGTAACTCTCTTTGATTTGTCCAAGCTTTTCACGATACGTCTCCTCAGATTTGAATTCGACTGCTTCGGCAAGAGAAGTAAACTTATCCTTTTGAACTTCTGCAAGTCCTCTAGAATATTCATTCAAGATCTCATTTTTACGATAGTTCCCTACCTGTTCATGCAGTCCAACGTTCTTTTCAATTTGTTCGTTGAGACGGGTCTCCATTTCATCAAGTTTCTCGCTCATATCAGCGACAACATCTAGACTCTCGTCTGGAATGTTGATGTTGCTTTCAATGAACAATTTCTTTAATCCTTCCATAAATGCTTCGGTAACTTCTGAACGTAAGCCACTCTCTATGGCAAGTTCGTTCTCAGTCATCCACTCTTCACAAGCATATGATAGGAAATTCTCTACGCGACCAGCGAACTCTTCTTTGATCTTTTCGAGTTCTTCACCGATTCTGGTCTCTGCTGTCTCCTTAAGTGAAGCAATTTTTTCAGAAACCTTTGCAGATACAGCGGCTTCAAATACAGTTGTTGCTTTCTTTTGGAATTCTTCGTCAAGGTCGGCACCTGCAAGAACTGCAGCGATGTCTTCCTTTACTTCTGTTTCGGAAAGTGTTTCTCCTTCCTTCTCTACATCATCAAAAATCTTAGCGGAAAGTCCACCAGGCATACTGGATGAAGCACCACTTGGTTTTGTTTGTAGTGTAGAATCTTTGGTAGCAGTCACAGGAGCAGCCGCTTTAGCACCTACGTTATCAGGTCCTTCGGGTTTTTCCTTTGTGCTTCCACCAACCTCAACAGCACTGTTTTTTAGGTCGGATTTTTGTGGAGGAACTGCACCTTTCTTGATGGCAGCGTCGCCAGTGGCAGCATCTTCCTCGATTGTTTCTTCAGGAGACGCGGTTTCTGCGATCACCTTTTTGAATTTTTCATCAATACTTGACATTTACGTAACTCCTAAACGGGTAAAAATAGATTGCGTTAAGATTTAATAATATTATTTATAAATCATAAACTTCTGAGTAAAGCCTCAAACGCGGAGATCTTTCTCTCAGCAAGTTCCTCTTTAGAGGGAGCGTTATCAAGGATCTCCTTGACAGCTTCTAACTGTGCTTCTTTGATTGCACCGTCAACTAAACACCACTCCTTACCTTCGTATATACCTTCAACAAAAGCATCAGGTGCGGAAGGGTCTGCTACAATATCGGCAGCAGTGGAAAGAATAAAGTCGTCAGCGACTATAGATGTAGTACCCTCTTTTCTAAGAGAGCCTAAACCTCTGGAAGACACACCTAGTTGTACACCCTCTTCAAGTAAGTTCTTTGCGATCTTACCCATGGGGGTTTCTAATAGTTTCGCCTTTCCAATGAAGTTTTTACCTTCAGGTTGTAACTCAACAATTTTGTGAGATACACGATCCAAGTTAATTGTTGGACCTTCTGGATGACCAAGTTCTCCGAGTGCTCTACCACGTTTGATAAATTCCTCATTGTACTTGCCAACTTCGCGTTCCATGGTTTCGTACTTATACATACGACCATTGCGGTTGGTGATCTCAGTTTGCAAAAAGACACCTTTAATGTAGGTACTTTTCTTACCGTCTTTTTCTTCGGTTAGAATTTCTACTGGTTCAATTTGTTCCGTGATCAGTTTCATCGGTTTCCTCTTCTTCGGTTTCATCGTTGCGATTCAATACGTCCGCTGTTTCTTCTGGAGAAGCAACTGGGTTGCCATCATCAGGAACGTGCGGAAACATTCGGTTCGCAATATCCAATTTACTAGCGTCTACAGCAGCAGCCGCTTTCACTTGTAACATGTCTTTGAGTTTATCGAGAGCGTCTGCTCTGTCATTATCCCAAAGCAAATCAACGATTTCTCGCTCTTGTGTAGCCATAATTAACAGTTATCTAAGATTTATTTATTACCGTTTGCATTTTGAGCTGCGGGTTTTTGTTTTGCTTGTTGAATCTGTGCCTTCTTCATTTCCTGATCAAGCTCTAGATTTTCGCTATCTGCGTCCATCTGTTGTTGATCAGCAGCAACCATTTGTATTGGATCTAATGCTCTACCAGATTTAATATCATCTGCCATCTCAGCATCTATTTCTTCCATCTCAGTTTCAGTCTGACCTAGAATTTGAGTGCGGATATATTCAACGGAGAAGTACTTACCAATGTAAGGATCCATCTGCCCAAGAACATTTAACTTCTCTGTCATCATTTCTAGGTTCTTAAGTTCCGTAAAATGATTATCATACAGATAGTCATATTGTATATGCTCTTGCATATCATCCCAATCTTCAGGAGTGATAACTCCTTTCAGGATGAGCTGAGTTTTTAGAGAGTCATGAAATATGTCACTAAACTTTTTGCGGAGTTTTCCCACAAACTTAGTGAACTTTAATTCGTCTCTAGTAATCTCAGATGATCTTCCTAAGTTAAATGATGTCTGAGAATCTAATCTACCTGCAGGAACATTTAACGCTTTGTAAAGTTTTGTTTGGAAATATTGCACGTCTGTCAATTCTCCAAGGTTCTGACCACCTGGCAATGTAGTAATCTCTGTTCCTCTACCACCTTCTCTACGTGGTAACCAGAAATCTTCCATCATTGACATGTATTTTCTGTCATCTCTGATCTCACCAGTGGCAGCATCGTACACAAGTTTGTTACGATATCTTCCCATAACTTCACGTAAGTATTGTTCTGCCTTAACTTTAGGTAAGTTACCTACGTCAATGTAAAATATTCTACGCTCTGGTGCTCTTGATATTCTGTAGATAACAAGAGAGTCCTCAATCATACGCAATTGATTAAGAACTTTTATACCTTTATGTAAGTAGGATAGTACGATATTTCTATTGGTATCCATGATACCTGATGTTACATAGGTAATCGCATCCTTTGCAATTTTAATTCCACTATTTGCGGAAGTGTTCTGTAAACCTTTTGGATTGTATATAAAATACTCTTCGCCTTTACCGAAGTCATACTTCATAAACTCGTCTGCAGTTTTTGGTTTTGTTATCTGCCTTACTTTCTTAATCTTATGTGGATCTACGTATCTTAATTCTTTAATACCATCTTGAGGTCTGTCAAGATCAATTACTTTATGATAATATAAACGCCCATCAATGTACCATCTGCGGAACATCTCATGAGCTTTACTATCAAATCCAAATAATTTTTTTATATAGTCAAATTCGTCGCGGATCATAGTCTTGACACTTTCACTAACCTCAAGGTTATCAAGGTTAACGTGTACTGGACTGTCGTTCTGATCAGCAACGATTGCTTCGTGTATGATATCTTCGATAGCAGAATCCACTTCTGGATGCATTGCCATCTCACGATATTTTTTCACCATGTCATATTCAGTTTTGAAGTTACCGTCTAGATCAAGATATTGACCATAGTAACCTCCTGCAATATAACTAGTAGCTCCGTCCTCGCTTGAAGGTTGAATAGGAGAGGGAGCTCTCTCCTTTTCGACTTTCTTCTTAAACGAGAAACCGAATAACTCTGCCATGATTTAATTGGTTTCTTATCCTTACTATTTAGTTACCCACCAGAAGTGGTAACTCCGACTCTATTCTCAGAAATTCCGTCTGTAGTGATGTGGTACTGGTATGCAAATTCAACATCAAACTCTTCGTAAGAGTCATTGTTGTCATACGCTACAGCAATCTGTCCAACACTAACTGGCCACGCTCCGACTAATTCGTAAGTACGTAGAATTTCTAGTTTGTTAGCTCCACCAGAGAATTTATCTAACTGAGATACTTTGATGCTCTTAAATACATCTCCGATATCTGTTTCAGCAGTGTTAGTATCGGCACCATTAGTAACTGCGATCCACTTCTCATATGCACTACGTAGTGCGAAGGAATCATCGTTATAAAATGTTGCTGTCCATGTTTCATAAGTTCTGTCGCCAGGAACTTTAACAACACGTCCTCTAAATGGAAGTTCAACTGTACCTACGTTTGTTGCTGGTAATGCAGCAGATTTACACATGTAACCTACAGCATCTTCAACACCGTCGATTTGATTATCAGGTGGAGTTACACCTGGTATATCCCAAGTGTGAGAAACTTGGAATAGGTTTGGTCTTACGCCACCTCGAATTGCTTGTTGGAACGTTAAGAGTCCTAATGGTTTGGCTTCTGCCATTTGTTTTGCTCCTTAATTAATTATCTTTTGGGGACGACCTCTTCAAAGCTGACACCAGTACGTGTAGCGATAAAGGTCAATGTGATGAAGTTGATTGAGCGTGCAGGCTTGATATAGAAATCAGCCTTGAACTCGTTTGC
>VTLG01003194.1_pt1 | contig 11640 bp, 16 predicted proteins | sample 4694571 | NCBI WGS metagenome assembly VTLG01 (sample SAMN12604809, study PRJNA352737) | marine metagenome | biome: ENVO:00000447; feature: ENVO:00000209|ENVO:00000569|ENVO:01000036; material: ENVO:00002151; isolation source: viral sequences binned using virsorter ... | reverse complement strand
TTTCACCAGAGGGTCGAACTTGACCGTTTAGGGGTTGTACCCAGGTTTGTAATCTTACCAATTATGAATCACATATCTGACAAGATGAAACGGGTTGTTGAGGTTTCAGAATGGTATCTGCGTCCTCACTTGTGGGTAAATCCATAGTCCCACCTATTTCGCATATAAATAATAATGTCGATTAATACAGACACATACAAATATAATAATACAAATATACATACAAGGAGAATATAAATGAATACAAGTATTGCGGCCTTAAAAAGGTCAAAGTCTAATCTAGACACACTAATAGGCGAACTATCTAAAGTTGCCGAACCTCAAAAACAAAAAAATTCATATCAAGATGATAGATTCTGGAAACCAGAACTAGATAAATCTGGTAATGGTTATGCTGTTTTTAGATTTCTACCAGCAGTAAAAGACGAAGATTTACCATGGGCAAGATTATGGTCTCATGCATTTCAAGGTCCTGGTGGTTGGTACATTGAGAATAGTTTAACTACACTTAATAAAAAAGATCCTGTGAGTGAATCTAATAGTTTACTCTGGAACTCTGGCGTTGAAGCAGACAAAGAGATTGCAAGAAAGAGAAAAAGAAAACTATCTTATGTTGCAAATATCTTAATTGTTTCAGATCCTAAACATCCTGAAAACGAAGGTCAAGTAAAATTATTTAAATTCGGTAAGAAAATCTTTGATAAGATTACTGAAGCGATGAAACCTGAATTTGAAGATGAGAAACCTATCAACCCATTTGATTTCTGGGAAGGTGCAAACTTTAAACTAAAAATCAGAAAAGTTGATGGTTACTGGAATTATGATAAATCAGAGTTTGATAGTCCATCTACTATAAAAGAGAATGATGAGGCTATAGAAGAATTATGGAACAAACAATATCCATTAAAACCATTTCTGGCGGCTGAGAACTTTAAATCTTATGATGAGCTAAAAGCAAAACTTGATAAAGTTTTAAGTGGCGTTAGAAATACTGGTACTGCTGAAGATGTTATGGACCCACCTACATCACCAACAGTTAGTGAGCCAGTAGTAAATGAAACAGTAGATACTTCGGTTGCTAGCACTAGTAATGATGAAGATGACGGTGATGAAACACTAGATTACTTCTCAAAACTAGCTAATGACGATTAATCTCTCCACCTGTTTCTTTATATGGGGGTTGGGATATCATATCCTAACCCCTTTTTAATATAAATAATACAATTACATCATGCATAGTTTGAGATATCAAATCATATAAAGGAGACTATATATGGAAATTATTAATAAAATAAAAGGCTGGGCAGCTGCATTAGCAGATGTAGGCGTTTCACTTATCGCTTTAGGTATCGTACTTGAAGTTTTATTTAGTGGACAAAATGTACCTTTCTGGCCCGACATAAGTGTGATAGGTAATGTGCAATCAATTATCGCTGGGTTTAGTGCTCAAGGTTTAGTTGGTTTAGTTGCTGTTTGGGTTTTATATTCAATATACACAAAGAAATAGATTATATTATATTAGATATTAAGGGGTGTTTCGGCACCCCTTTTTTTTAGCGTATAAATACTTGATACAATGAATTTGTTTTTTGAGATACTAGTAGAGTTTGGATTACCTGTAGCTTCTGCTACAGTTATGGGTGTTTTTATATACATCATTCTTAAATACATTTTAGATTCAGTAATCGGTCAAGTTAATAGTATTCATGGTATCATCATGGGTCTAGATAATAGAATTAAGACCATGAATAATGATATGATAAAACTAGATTTACTCATATCTCACGCTCTAAAATTAAGACCAGATGAAGATAGAATATCTAGGGCAGACGGAAAGACAGACGCCAGAAAAGATTAAATAATGACATTGGGTATGGGATTAATTTTGTGTCTAGTAGGTACTCCGTTATCAGTTGGGATTATGATACTGATAACTTATCTAGAAAATAGAGATATAAAAATAGACACTAGAAAGTATAGATGACAGTAATTGAAATATTGAATCAGTATGGCTTTGCTACATTGGCAGCTATTGCTATGGGATATTTTATATATTTCATCTATAAGTTTACCACAGAAAATATCAAAGCAAAGTTAGGTCAAGCAAACACAGCTTTGATAGGTTTACTCGATAGAATTAGAATGCTTGACAATGATCTTATCAGGTTAAGATCAAAATTGAATACAGTATTGGAGTTACAAGAAAATGAACGAAGGAATGAAAAGTCAAAAGAATCAAAGAGAATACCTAAACCATCTAAAGAATAGCGGTGTCGCAGTAGGAAGTATTATCGTTGTTTCCTTTACGATTGTTGCGATAATAGACTATCTCGTATTATAAATATAAGCATGAAAACACTACAAAAGGTAGTGTTAGTATCATTTTTTTATGTGTTATTGGTGGGTTCTAACACTATTACAGCAAGCGAATTAGTACACGATTTTAAGAATCCATCTTTCAGCGGAAATGGATATTCTAGTCATGTTTTATCTATTGAACAATTACAACACAATAGAAAAAACGAAGTAAAAGATGACGCTAAATCAGCAGCAGCGGCTGCAACTAGAGCAGAAAATAATACTACAATTGCTAAGTTTATAAAAAATGTAGAGAGTAGAATTTATGCTAACTTATCAAAACAGTTAGTTGATAATATGTTCGGTACTTCATGTACAGGAACTTGTCCTACAAGTGGTACTGCTACAGTAGAAGGATCAACAATATATTGGGTCAAAGATTCTTCAACTGAAATTATTACATTAACAATTACAGACCCTACTGGTAATGTGACCACAATGTCAGTACCTTTAGGCGACTTTCAGTTTTAAAATTATGGATATTTACACAGGATTAAAAGTTATAGGATTACTATGTCTTTTGACAGGATGTGCTTCGACTGGTCAAATGGCTAAACAAGGTGCTGAACCGTTTATAGAGGGAACAACAACACTTGAAAAATTAAGAGAGATACCTGATTTAGACAATCAACCAATGATTACGATTGCTGTTTATCAGTTTACAGATCAGACAGGACAAAGAAAACCTAATCCTAACTTTTCGCAGTTATCAACAGCCGTAACTCAAGGACCTGATGTTTGGGTAATATCTGCTTTAAAAGCAGTTAGTGATGGCGACTGGTTTAAAGTAGTTGAAAGAAAAGGTTTAAGTAATCTAGTTAAAGAAAGACAGTTAATTAGATCAACAAGAGAATTGTACGATGGTGAAGCATTAGCAAATAATGTTTTAAAACCATTAGTCTTTGCAGGATTAATTATAGAAGGTGGTATTGTAGGTTATGATAGTAATGTTGCAAGTGGTGGTGTAGGTGCAAGATATTTTGGTATAGGTATGAGTGAACAATATCGTACAGATCAAGTAACAGTTTCGTTAAGAGTTGTTGCAGTACAAACAGGTGAGATATTACTATCTGTTTCAGCAACAAAGACTATCGCTAGTTATAGTCAAGGTGGTGATGTATTTAGATTTTTAGATATGAGTACAAAAGCACTAGAGTTTGAATCTGGTATGGCAACAAATGAACCAGTTAATTATGCTATAAGAACAACAATAGAACACGCTGTTTTGCAAATGATTTATGAAGGTGTAAATAAGAAATTATGGAAAATGCAAGGCGTAAACAAGATACATTTAGAAAAGGAAAAAAACTAAGATGAAAAGTATAACTAAATTAGTTATGTTTTTGATGATTTTTATAACGCCAGTAATGGCAAATGATATCTATGTAACCCAATCAGGAGCAACATTAACTTTTGATGTGTTACAAGATGGTAATAATAACACAATAGGTAATAGTACTACAGCTTCAACTGTAACAGGTGCTACATCTAACTTTAATATTGACCAGATTGGTAATTCCAATGTATTAACTTTTGATATTAATGGTGCTAGTTATACAGGCACATTTAGTACAACTGGTAATAGTAACGACATAGATATTAAGTGTGATAGTGCAGGAACAGTTAGTTCATGTGCTACGGTTACTGCTTCAGTTATTTGGGTAGGTTCTTCAAACGACCTAGACATTGACATAGGAGAAACAGCAGACGCTACAGGTGCAGCCGTTACAATAAGTGGTGCTTCTGGTAGTGATTCGAATGTGGTTGCTACTACAATAGATGGTACTAGTGTTATCTTTACTTTATCAGTAAACGGTGATACAAATAATTTCTTGGTTGACATAGACGGAGATGGTGATAGTGCAGGGCATACCTATATACACACACATACAGGATCAATTGCTGATGTTGATATTACACAATCAGGTATCTATGATAATATGATTACTTTAACAACAAGTGGCGACAACCACAACATTGATATAATACAGAGAGACTAATATGGATTTAGGAACATTGAATTTTTTGTTATTAACAGGACTTATGATTTATGCGAACTTCAAATATTATAATTGGGTGCATACTCTTAACCCTTACGATTTTACCTCTAAGAAGTAGCTTTGCCTCAATAGGTGAGGTTACTTTACATGAGGGTAGTGGTGTCATTGATAGAAAAGATGGCGACAAGGGTATCGTAGTAGAGAAAGAACTAGATGTTTTTTCATACGATACTGTTAAAACAGGTAATGGTAAAATCGGTATAGAATTTATAGACGCTACTAGAGTTGATGTTACTGAACATAGTAAACTTATTATAGATGAATTTGTATATGATCCTAATAGTGGTACAGGTAAACTTTCACTCAAAGCAAAACTAGGCACAGTAAGATATGCTTCAGGACAGATTGCTAAAAACTCAAAACAAAATGTAAAGATAACGACACCAACAGCAACGATTGGTGTTCGTGGTACAGATTTTACAATGACAATAGATGAGATAGGTTCATCTACAATTATTCTTTTACCAAGTTGTGATACAAATGGTAATTGTTTTGTTGGTGAGATTAGTGTAGAATCAGACGCAGGTCAAGTTATACTTAATCAAGCATTTCAAGCTACAGTAGTTGATACAGTTGCAAGTAGACCATTGACACCTGTATTATTAGATTTAGATGAAGATATGATTAACAATCTATTAATAGTATCTAAACCTGCTGAGATAGAAGAAATGCAAAGTGAAGAAGGACTAAATGAAGTTGCAGACGCTTTAGATATTGACTTTTTACAATTTGATGATTTAGAAGTTGACTATCTAGAAGAAGATGAAAGTCAATTCACAACAGGACTTGATATAGATTTTTTAGAACAAAACTTTTTAGCAGATATTCTAGAACAAATAAACAAAGAATTAGCAAAGGCGATGAGATCAGAGTTTGATAAAAGATCCTCAGTAGATGGCATATTACTAGGTAAGAATCCAGAAACAGGTGTCATAATATTAGATGAAGATCCACAATGGGTCTGGTCAAGAGAGGACGCAAGTGGTTCATATATTGAATTAAGATTAGATAAAGAGTATGGATATGTATTGAATATAGTACAAAGTGAGTTTGAACAATATGATTTTGAATTAGGAGGTATAGAAAATGCTATCACGATACAGCAAATTAATTAAAGAGAATTTATTACTGGCATTTTTAGTATGTTTTATACTATTAATTTCATCAACAGCATTTGCGAGTAAGACAGCATTAATATATCACTCTAACTATTCAGACGCCCATACAAATGTTAAAACACAATTAGAGGCAGATGGTTATACAGTTACTTTATCTACAACAGGCACAATTGCAGAAAATTTAATTAATAGTTATGATGTAGTTTGGGATATGAAGTATAATAATAGTATAGGTAGTAATGGTAAAACTAGATATCAAAACTTTGTAAATGCAGGTGGCGTTTTAGTATTAGTTGGTGAGAACAATCAAAACTTTAGTAATAACAACCAAACTATTGAAGCATTTATAGAAAATAAATTAGGTGGTACAGTAGGACTTGTTGGTAATACAGACGGTTGTGCTTATAACTGTACAAATAATAACAATTCGAATACAATCACAACCACAAATACTGATATAACAGATAGTGATTATGGTAGTGATGTTGCAGTATATCCTTATGGTACATATTTTACAGGTGATGGCACATGGGTTGCAAAAAACGGTAATGGTCAAGTCGTTTGGATGAGATGGTCAGGTAATCAATTACCAAGTGGTTACACAGGTGCAGCTTACATAACTTTTGATATAAACCAATTTGAAAGTCCTTTTGATAAAACAAAAATGGCTAACTTAATTTCAGACACATACGAAAACTTTTTAACAGCAATCAATATTACACCAACAACTAGTCAATCATCTACAATAACAAGTGATAAAGCACAAACAGGTAATGGTATTAAAATGAATATAAATGGTGATGGTAATACTTTAAATGTAGAACAAGAAGGTGAGAATAATTTTATTGTAGGCACAGATTGGTCAAGTGATAGTGCGATTACAGGTAATAATAATACTGTAAATATAGACCAAGGTAATGTAACAACAAGTGGCAATAGTGGCAACAATGGTCTTGCATTAGATATAACAGGCAATACAAATACACTTAATATTTCTCAAGGCGATTATGCTACTGACACAGGTGACCATAGAATGTGGATAGACATAGATGGTAGTACAAATACATTAACTTTACAACAAAGAAATAATGGTACAACTTCTAGTGAGCATTATATGAATTTAGATTTAGATTCATCTTCAAATGTTATTACTATGCAACAACTTGACAATGGAGATAAGACATTGTTTTTAGATATAAATAATTCTAACAATACAGTAGATGTAACTCAATCAGGCACTGGCGAACATTATTTAGATTTAAGTTTAGATACAGGTAACTATGCTCATGATGTTGATATATCACAGACAGGAACAGGTAATCATGCGGCTCGTGTTGATTTAGATGGTTATTCTACTGACTTTGATTTATCACAAACTGGTTCTACTGACCAAGATTATAATGTAGATATGACTTGTGGAGTGCAAGCAGGTTGTACACTATCAACAACGCAAGGTAATTAATGAAAAAAATATTGACACATTGGACTACTGCTTTTATAACTTTGTTTGTATTGACATATATCGGTCTACAAAATCCTTGGGGTAAAGAAGTTTTAAAACTTAAATCATTTGACTATCTTTTAGCAAATGAAGAAGTATCACAATCACAAGATATTACAATCATAACAATAGATGAAGAAGCAATCGAGAAGTATGGTCAATGGCCTTGGCCTAGAGATATACTTGCTGACTTGATTGTAAATTTAAGACAAGCAGAAACAGGTATTATTGTTATGCCTATATTGTTTAGTGAACCTGATAGATTTGGGCATGATGAATATTTTTGTGATGTGCTAGGATATGGCACAGTTATAGCACAGGTTGGTACAACACAAAAGAATACAAGTAATGCAGTACCAAGAGGTGTTGCAAAGATAGGTAATCCACTTGCATTTTTATATGAATGGCCAGGTATGGTAGGACCAGAATTATTTTTATCTCAATGTGCTAGTGGTGTAGGTGTTATCAATACAGCACCAGAGATTGATGGTGTCGTAAGACGAGTACCTTTACTAATGAAGATAGGCGAGAATGTTTATCCTAATATGGCAATTGAAACAATACGAGTTGCAGTAGGTGATCCTAGTTATCAAGTCAAGGCAGATGACTTCGGTGTAACTGCTATGAGAGTACCTGCCTATGCAACAATCAATACAGACGCAAACGCAAGAATATGGTTAAGATGGAATAAAAAGTTTAACACAATATCAGCAGCAAGTCAAGACTTTTCAGCAGCTGCAGGAACTACTGTAATTATTGCCTTGACAGCAGAGGGATTATCGAGTATAGTTGCAACACCTACAGGTGAAAAATATGACTATGTAATAAGTGCTAATTCACTACAAACAATATTAGATGGTGAAACAATTACAAGATTTGATTCTTTGATAGAATTAATGCTTGCATTTATCGTAGGATGTGTTATAATAGTTGTTTGTAGATATACACCATACTGGTCTATTGCATTATTATTAGGTGTAGGTACATTTGGTGGTCTTAATTATACATCAATTGCATTTGAAAGTCTAGTCTTATTTGATATTACATGGATATTATTGACAGCATTTATAGTAGGTTTTCATTCTACATTCCTAAGATTTATATTAGAGTTCAGACTTAAACAACAAATAAGAAAACAGTTTGAGAAGTATCTAGATCCTAGACAAGTAGCAATATTAGTCAAAGATCCTAGTAAATTAAAACTAGGTGGTGAAAGAAAAGAAATGAGTTTCTTGTTTATGGATATTGTAGGGTTCACACCAATATCAGAATACTATAAAAACAATGATGATCCTGAAGGATTAGTTGATGTCATAAATGATTATTTAAATCGTATGAGTAAAATAGTATTAGACAATGGTGGTACAATCGACAAGTATATGGGCGACTGTATTATGGCATTTTGGAATGCACCACTTGATTGTCCTAATCATGCAGAAATGGCAGTCAAAACTGCTATTGAATGTGCTGAAGAAACAGATAAAATTAAAGCAGAGTTTAAAGAAAAAGGTCTACCTGATATCAACATAGGTTCTGGTGTCAATACTGGCACTTGTATTGTAGGTAATATGGGTAGTGAAATGCGACTAGACTATTCTGTCATAGGAGACGCAGTTAATTTAGCTGCAAGACTAGAAGCAACAACAAGAAACTATAAAGACGAGAATGGTAAAGTAACACCTCTCTTATATTCCTCATTTACACAAGAAAAACTAGACAATATAAAGTCAGTTGAAGTAGATAAAATCAAAGTAAAAGGCAAAGAAGAACTAATTACGATCTATAAACCTATATAAATAGTAGTATGGCAACTGTATTTGATAAAATATTAGACACTACAACTGGACCTAAGTCTTATGATTGGTACAAAAAACAAGTACAATCAATGACAACACCTGGTGCTAGAAGTTTAATTAGTCAAGGAAAAGCAACTATAGCACCTAAATATGGTGTTATGAATCTCTTTGGTTATGACCCTAAACTTAAAGCAACATTACCATACTATGATAGATTTCCTTTGATATTTCCTTTAGAGCCTGCAAAAGGTGGTTTCTATGGTATTAATTTTCACTACTTACAACCAGGTGCAAGAGTAAACTTTTTAAGACAGTTATCAAGATTTACAACTGATAAAAACTATGATAAAAAAACAAGATATAATATTGGTGAATTATCAGGTAGATATTTTAAAAAAACAATTAAACACTATTTGACTAGTCAAGTGAGAACATCATTTTTAAATATAACAGCAGATGAAATGGCAATTGCAATATTTCTACCTGTTGCTAGATTTGTAAAAGGGAGACCATACTAATGGCAATATTTAGAGCAGGTAAACGAGTAGGTCCTTTTGACATAAGAGTAGGATTTCCTAGAGATAGAAGTCTTGATAATGTTGATAGAGACCCTAGACTAAAACAAAGAGCAAATACAGAAAATACTATTGGTCGTTTTAGAGCTGCAATGGCAAAAGCAGAGGGTTATGCTAGACCAGCAAGATTTGCCGTTAAGTTATTTTTCCCAACTAATTTAAATCAAGTTGTAGAGAACGCTCAAAATGCAGGATACGGTGATGGTCAAATAGATCCACGACTAGTGGCAATGGCAAAAGAAAAAGCAACAGCACAAAATCCTAAAGGCGAAACAATGATAGATTTAGCTTCACAAATGGGAACACAATTAAATATACATTGTGATAGTGTGTCTATGCCAGGTAAAGATTTAGTTACACAAAAGAAAGCATTTGGTAACGAACCAGAAGTTGACATGGTTACTGGTCATTCATATGCAGGTACAATAAACGCTTCTTTTTATGCAGATAAGTATTTAAGAGAAAGACAAGTTATGGAATTATGGATGAAAATGGCACATAATAATTTGTCAAATGAAGTAAAATATTATGATGACTATACAGGCAAAATGCAAATCTATCAATTAGGTTCACTAGATGGAGAGGGTGATAGAGATGTGCCTACTTATGGTATAGAAGCAATAGAAGTTTATCCTCAAACATTAAGTGCTGTAGAATATAACTATGGTTCTTCAAATCAGTTAGTAAAAATAAATGTAGGATTTGCATATAAACAATGGTATAATCTTACAACTGACCATGTTGCAGGAATGACCTTTGGTAATAGTCAACAAACTATACATGATGTCAAAGGTGCAGATAAAGGATTATTCGGTAGATTACCTATCGAGTTACAAAGAGCAGGACGAGAGGTATTTAATTCTGCTAAACGACAGGTTCCGATAGGAAGACTGTTTAGAGGGAAAATATTCCCACCATTTACATAATTTTATATAATAAAGGAGATTAAATAATGGCATTACCAAAACTGAACACTCCAACATATGAGTTGGAAGTGCCAAGTACAGATGAAAAAATAAAATATCGTCCGTTCTTGGTCAAAGAAGAAAAGATATTAATGATAGCAATGGAAAGCAAAGACAACACACAAATTGTTAATGCAGTAAAAGATATTGTTTCGTTATGTACTTTTGAAAAGTTAGACATAGCAAATTTACCTATGTTTGATGTAGAGTATATCTTTTTAAATATAAGAGCTAAATCTGTTGGTGAGGTTTCTAAATTGAAACTACTTTGTCCTGATGACAAAAAAACTTATGCTGATGTTGAAGTTGATTTAACAAAAGTTGAAGTGCAAGTTGAAGATAACCACACTAATAAAATCGAATTAACAGACGATATGGGAATGATTATGACATACCCTACTATTGATTCGTTTACTGAAAGTGGTATACAAAACATTAACGCTAATAATATGTTAGATGTTATCGGTAGTTGTGTATTACAGATATACGAGCAAAATGGTGAAAAAGTTTATCAAGCAAAAGATCAGACTAAGAAAGAATTGACAGAATTTATTGAATCAATGAATACACATCAATTCAAAAAAATACAAGCGTTTTTTGATACTATGCCTAAATTGAAACATACAATAAAGGTAAAGAATCCTAAAACAAAAAAGAGTAATGATGTAACATTGTCAGGACTAAACGATTTTTTCGCATAGCCCTTTCACACAATACGCTTGAGAATTATTACAGCACTAATTTTTCTCTTATGCAACATCATAAATACTCTTTGACAGAGATTGAAAATATGATGCCGTGGGAAAGGGATATATATGTTGATATGTTAATTACATGGATAAAAGAACAAAATGAGAAAAGAAAACAAGAGGAAGCAAATAGAAAATGACCGAAACTAAAAAAGTAAATCTAGAGTTAGAAATAGATACATCTACTGTTGATTCTAGTAAGAATAGATATCAAGGTTTAATTGACCTTGCAAAAGCAGTTGACGCATGGAGAATATTTCCTAGATTATTCTTATCAGTCTATATCTTTCTATTATATAAAGTAACAATATGGTTTATGAATTTAGCAACACCGACCTTCGAACAGTCTGGTTTAGTATCAATTGTAGTTGGTGCTGGGGCAGCATGGTTTGGGTTGTATGCAGGAACAAGTAAGGATAAAAAGTAAATGTACGGAGCACTAACAGTACCAGATATATCATCACCAAGTGAATTAGTACCAATGACTGGTACCGACATGGTAGTTATGGATAATGATA
>VTLG01001469.1_pt1 | contig 11640 bp, 18 predicted proteins | sample 4694571 | NCBI WGS metagenome assembly VTLG01 (sample SAMN12604809, study PRJNA352737) | marine metagenome | biome: ENVO:00000447; feature: ENVO:00000209|ENVO:00000569|ENVO:01000036; material: ENVO:00002151; isolation source: viral sequences binned using virsorter ... | reverse complement strand
GAAAGGAATATGAGGATGATGAAACTAAAATCTACTAAACATGAATACCACAGTGAATATCAACCCATGTATCTAACAGAATATAAAGGTAAAAAATTTAAGATACAAAAAAGAGAAGAGCCATCTACTGAGTGGGATTTATTAATACAAAATTTTAGATGATAATCATCAATGTGACTACGAAAATTATCATTGGGTAGATACTCTACCTACTAAAGGGTATTGTCTAGATAGAATACTATACATAGTAGATAATTCACAGGAAAGAGAGGGGGAAAAAACCAATGAATAAACCATACCATAATCAAGGATTTGGCAAAGCTTTCTTTATTGTCTTCCTGTTACTTATTCCATTACCAATAGGTTTTTTGTGGTTAGTGGATGGAAAAGAATGGTCTGACAGATTTGCAGCAAAATACTTTTCGCCTTGGCAATCGGAGTGTTGGGAGACAGCCAAGCATGAGAGAGTGTGCAAGTCAGATAACAACTGTAAATTTTGGAGGAACTTTTGCCATGAAGAAGAATAACAATAATAATGATGACGAGGGTATAGCACTATTGTTTACTATATTCCTGTTGATAACCATGACTATGGGATTGAACGCACTTGTTCAGTTTATTCTATGAGTAAATGGTCTTATATAATAATAAAGGTGGAGCATGACGCATCCAACACAGAGGTTGTGGCAAGAGAATGTTATTGGGATATAGAACACGAGAACATTATTGATGCAAAGATAGTGGGATATGTGGAGCATGATCCGGAGCTTGACCATGAAGTATTACATTAGAGGAGGTAACAATGGACGAAAAAGATAACGGCTTAATAGACAAAGACTTTGACGATACGGAGGAACAAGATAAACAAATAATACAAGAGTTTAAGGAGATAGCTAATGATATTAGAAACAGCACTGATGTGCATGGCAGTTAATATTTATCACGAATCAAAGTTTCAATCTATGGTTGGACAGCTTGCTGTAGGTCAAGTTGTGATGAACAGGGTTGCTGATACTAGATTTCCAGATACTGTTTGTGAAGTTGTTAAACAAGCTGTAACCCACAAGGGAACAGATAAACCAATACTTCATAAATGCCAATTTTCCTGGTACTGTAATGGCGCTGATGATACACCTAACTTAGAAAGCAACGAGTGGTATAACGCAAAGCGCTACGCTAGGATGGTGCTGTATGGTACGATAACACTTGATATAACAGAGGGAGCAACACACTATCACGCAACCTACGTTAGGCCGGATTGGGCAAAGACAAAGACCAAAACAACACGAATTGACAGACATATATTTTACAGGTGGGAGAAGTGATATGGGTTATGCAATAATGTTATTAATTTATATTGTAGTTGCTTTACTCGTGGGTTACTTTGTGTTTCAAGAAACATTTGAAGGAACAAACAATGAAAAAAGAGATTAAGACTTTAAACGATCTTGTTGACTATTATAGGACAACGCCGCAGTTCTTGTCTTTGCGTATGAGAACCCAAAAAGACTACGATTACTGTATTAAGCGTGTTGTAGAGGCACTTTTCAGCCCCAAAGTTACGATGGGTCGCACTATTCTAGGCAAGATTGGCGTGTCTGAGTGCAAAATTGCCTATCAAGAATGGCTAAAAGCAGGAATAAGGACAGCTAACATGACCTCAACAGTGGCATCCATACTGTTTAATTTAGCTGTTGAATTGGAACTTATGCCAAATAATCCAATGAGGTTTGTTAGGAAGATGCAGAGTAAACCTCGTAAGGTTATGTGGACGCACGATCAAGTTAGGCAGTTCTTAGACGTTGCCTATGACAAGTTTGAGTGGAGAAGTATAGGTCTTATAGTTCACATGGCCTACTCTTTTGCTCAAAGGATAGGCGATATGCGTTCACTCAAATGGGATAACATAAACTTTGAGGAGCATAGATTAGACCTTGAACAATCTAAGAGAAGGGCAGAGGTTCATCTACCTATTAATATAAATATGTACAGAATGTTAGAGCAACAGTACAAAGACTTTGGTTTTCAAGAGTATGTTGCACCACATCCTTATCCTAGAAACGGAGGGTATATTATATATACAGATGTTGATATCAGTAGAATGGTTAACAGAGTAAAAGAGGTGGCAGAGCTACCAAAAGAATTAACAGCGATGGATATGAGACGCACAGCTATAACAGAAATGGTTGAGGCCGGAGTGGATACAACGCAGATCATGGCAGTATCCGGACACAATAGTCCTAACTCAATGCGTCCTTACATTAGACATACATACAAGTCGGCAGCAAGTGCCTTAGAAAGGAGAGAGAATAACAATGGTAAACAAACCTAGTAATGATTTTATAAGACGGCTAGACGTAAAGGAGGGAGAGACACTTACACTAGATTGTCCTATCTGTAATGGAGTTAAGAAGTTTACAGCCACAAACAAAGATGGGTTAATCATATATAACTGTTACAGGAATAGTTGTGACGTTAAGGGTGCTACACTAACTCCCATGCTAGTGGAGACAATTAAAAATAAAATACAAGGCAAGGAGGAGAAGGTTGAAACTAAGAAGTTTGAGATGCCGGAGTACATAACGGATGGCAACAATGGTTATGTGCAGAGATTCAAAAGACGTTGGGATTTAAATATAGAGTTACTGTACGATTGTAAAAGTCAACGAGCCGTGTTTCCCATCTATAAGAATGGTAGAGTTATCGATGCCATAGGAAGAGCCTTGTATAACGCACAACCAAAGTGGTACAAGTATGGAGGCGCAGCAAAATATTATTCTTATTGTATAAGACCTAGTAAAAGTATTGCTGTGGTTGTTGAAGATGTTGTGTCGGCCACAGTTATTGGAGAAAACTTTATAGGAGTTACCGGAGTAGCATTACTAGGCACAAGTCTTTTAAAAGAGCATAAAGAATATCTTGATACCTTTGAGATAATTGTTGTGGCTCTTGATCCGGACGCTGTGGGTAAGACTATTCAGTACACCAAAGAGTTAAAAAGCTACTGTGATCCATCAGAAGTGTATGGACTACAGATAGAGGATGATTTAAAATACAAACGAGAAAACGATTTTGATAAACTAAGGAGGTTAATAGGTTGATAGAACTAGCACTAATTAGAAGTTTAATGCAGAAAGATTTTTATGAAGATCACAAGGGCAGCAAATGTCCGGATCGGTTATTTAGTAAAGATGTTCGTAAAATAAAAGGCACATTGGACGAGGCTATGAAGAAACACGAGAGGAACTTATCTCTCACAGAGCTACAGGCTTTATTCTTTTCTGATAATGGCACGATGACTTCAGCAAACAAGGCATCCTTTGAGGTTTTATTTAGTAAACTATCCAAGGAAGAGCCAATGAATGATGATATAGCCAAGGAGGTTTTATCTAAACTGTTTCAACAAATGGTTGGAGAAGAGGTAGCTAACATAGGATTTGATTATGTGAATGGTACAAAGAATAATCTTGAACCTCTCAGAAATATACTTGATAACTATCAAGATGATTTTACTCCTAGTTTTAAGTTCCAAGGAGATGACATAAGTTTTGATACTCTTGTTGACCACCTCAACTTAAAGTTTCAATGGAAGTTTAACATTCCATCACTACGCAGAAGGGTAGAGGGATTGAGTGGTGGACATTTTGTGATAGTGGGAGCAAGACCTAACACCGGAAAAACATCGTTTCACTCTAGCATTATAGCCTCTGAGGGAGGTTTTATAGATCAAGGGGCAAAGTGTGTAGTGCTGTGTAATGAGGAAGCATACAAGCGAGTTGGCCTCCGGTATCTCTATTGCAAATCTAATATGTCTAGCGATCAAGTGTTAGAGAATAGAAAGAAAGCACTAGAGAGATACGATCCCATAAGAGGCTTTCTATCCATCAAAGATGCCACAGATAAGAACATGGATTATGTTGAACAGCTTGCGAAAAGCGTAAAGCCGGACATAATTATTCTTGATATGGGCGATAAGTTTGCAACAGCCGGATCAGAAAGATCAGATATTTATCTCAAGGAGGCTGCAATTCATGCAAGAAACATTGCCAAGAAGTATAATTGCGTTATAATATGGATGTCCCAACTATCAGCAGAGGCTGAAGGTAAGATAAATGTTAATCAATCTATGCTTGAAGGAAGTAAAACAGGTAAGGCAGCAGAAGCAGATTTAATGTTGTTGATAAGTAAGAACCCTGACATTGAGGGGCAGGATAGTAATGATCCTCAACGACACATTCGATTGGCTAAAAACAAACTAACAGGGTGGCATGGCACAGTTCATGTCGAACTTGACGTTGAAACAGGGAGATATTTAGCATGACTAATGGAACGAGGTACGTTTCCGTAGAAGAGGCTAGAAAATTAGGACTTAAAAGAAGAAGAGGAGAGGTAAGAGAATCAGACGGAAGAACTTTTATACATTACTATAGGAGGCCAGGCCGTGATAAAATATACGAATGGTGGCTATCTAAACCTAGTGTTAGAAAAAGAAAAAAACGTAGAGAAAATACATTAATTAGAAACAGAGAGTTTAGAAAAAGAGTTCGTTTACGCTACGGCTGTCGTATATGTGGTTATAAGAAAAGTCATCATGCTTTACAGTTTGACCACATAAACAGAGAGGATAAGTGGAAAGCAATATCAGAAATGGATAGATACTCTAGAGAGAACATAAAGAAAGAAATGAGGAAGTGTCAAATATTGTGTGCCAACTGTCACGCAGAAAAGACACAAAAGGATTTAGACTATGTACATACGGAAAAGAAAAATGAAAATAATACTTGATGTAGAAAACACAACGACAAAGAGAGATGGCAAGCTACACCTTGACCCATTTGAACCTGACAATTCTTTGACACTCGTGGGTATAATGGATCACATTAAACAAGAAGAGAGGACAGTATTTGTTTTTGACCACAAAGAAAAGACTATAGAGGACGATGATGCACAACAAAGATTACAGAGGGTGCTTGATAACACCACATTGTTGATAGGTCACAACCTACAGTATGATTTGCAGTGGTTGTGGGCATGTGGATTTAAGTATGATGGTGAAATATTTGATACAATGCTTGGTGATTACATATTACAGCGTGGTCAGAAAGGCTCTGTCAGCTTGGAAAACTGTGCGTTACGCTATGATTTAGAGATGAAGAAGTCTGACACACTCAAAGACTACTTCAGAAGAGGGTTTCAGACAGACGAGATACCACTAGATGAGTTGTCTGAGTATCTTGAACAAGACTTGAGGGTCACTAGGTCTTTGTATTGGAGACTGCTTGATGAATATGAAAAGCCGGAGTCAAAATCTTTAGTTGATGTGAGAGATACAAGCAATCAAGTGTGCAAAACATTGACTAGAATGTACATGAATGGGTTTAATATAGATAAATCTGCTCTAAAAGAGGTACGGCAGCAGTTTGAAGACGAATTATTAGAGATAGAAACACGACTAAAGGCACAAGTTAAGACACTCATGGGCGATACTCCTATAAATCTTAACTCTCCGGAGCAAGTTAGTCAGGTAATTTACTCTAGAATACTGCACGACAAGAAAAAATGGGCAGTTGTCTTTGATTATGTAGAGGAAAAAGACGAATTTAAACAGGCTGTCAAGGATAATAGTTCTATGATGGTAAAAACAAAGGCAAGTGTGTGTCAAGCATGCAACGGAAGGGGAAAGATTATTAAGAAAAAGAAGGATGGCACACCTTTTGCCAAGCCAAATCGATGCGTTGCTTGTGACACAAGAGGATATAAACTAACCAAGCTAAAACAGATGGCAGGACTAGGTTTCTTTCCACCATCAAAGGCTTGGGTTAGTGCAAATGGTTTCTCTACAAGCAAGGGTAACTTGGATCAGCTTATAAATATAGCTAAAGCAAAAGACATGAAGGACGCAGAAAACTTCTTGAGCGATCTAAAACGACAAAGTGCTGTGTCAAGCTATCTTTCTGCCTTTGTTGAGGGCATACAGCACTACACAAAAGAAGATGGTATGCTACATGTGAGTCTTACTCAGCATGTTACAGCCACAGGACGTTTTAGTGGACGCAATCCTAACATGCAGAATATGCCTAGAGGTGGCACGTTTCCTGTTAAGAAAGTATTTATATCACGATGGAACTGCGATGGGTTTGGTATGAAGGGCAAAATACTAGAGGCAGACTTTGCACAGCTAGAATTTAGGGTTGCAGCATTGTTATCACAAGACAAAGTAGCGATGGAAGAAGTGTCTACCGGATTTGATGTTCACTCCTACACGGCAAAGATCATCACTGAGGCCGGACAACCTACGTCTAGGCAAGAAGCTAAGGCACATACCTTTGCGCCTCTCTATGGAGCTACAGGGTTCGGTAGAACGAAAGCTGAGGCTGAATATTACTCACATTTTATGGATAAGTACAAAGGCATAGCCAAGTGGCACAAGAAACTAGGAGATGAAGCTATCAATCTTGGCAGAATAAAGATACCCTCAGGTAGGCAATACGCTTTTCCTGATGTGGAGAGAAGGGCAAGTGGAACTCCAACCCACTTTACCATGATTAAGAACTACCCTGTTCAAGGCTTTGCTACAGGAGACATAGTTCCGTTAGTATTGTTGGAGATAGAAAAGCGTCTTAAGCAAAAGAAGTTAAAGAGTTTATTAGTAAATACTGTACATGACTCTGTAGTGTTAGATGTACATCCTGCTGAGGAGAAAGCTGTTGTAGGTCTTATCAAGGAGATTAACGACAATCTAAAAGACATATTGGAAAAACATTACGATATTGATGTTAATGTTCCCATGTTGTTGGAGTCAAAGATAGGTAATAATTGGCTTGACGTTAAAGATGTAGTCTGATAAAATTTCATTTCTAAATAGGAGAAAATAACACATGGAAAATGCATTAGAAATAATAGGCAAATCACCCAACGACTTGGCAGAGTTAATGGGTATGTCAAACGCACCTGCCAAAAGCACATCAGCTTTAGCAGAGATAAAGTTAGTTCATCAAAATGTGATGGGTACAAAGGAAGTCGATGGCGAAACTATGGAAGTAGCTATAGTTAAATCCGGAGCTTTCTCTGTAACCTTTCCGGATGACACAATATATTACAGTGATAAGGTGACAGTGCGTCCCTTTATGCAGCGATTTCAATTCCAACGCTACGACAAGCACTATCAAAAGCCTGATGGTGGTGAGGGTAGAATGTTGCGTACTGTAATGGCAACGTCTTTGAATGGGGACTTGAAGGACAATTACGGAGGGTTTAACTGTGGTAGACCATCAGGGTACGTTAAGGACTTCAATTCGTTGCCACAAGAGACACAAGACCTTATGAGAGCAACCGATAGGTTCAAGGTTATCTTTGGTCTGTGTACGCTTAACAAAGCAAAGGATGCCAATGGTAAACCTGTGGATGTTAAAGAGTTTCCCTTTCTCATGCGAATCAAGAACAGAGATAGCTTCAAAGCTATGACGGATATGTTCAATCAGATTCAGAGAAAGAACAGGCTTCCTATTCAACATCTGTTACATCTTGGCACAGAAGTAAAGAGTATACCTAGTGGTGCAACTTATGCTGTGTTGAAACCTACTCTAGGTAAAGTAGTAGAGATTACCACGGATGACCAAGAAGTGTTGAATAACTTTGTTGAGTGGGTTGAGGCTATGAACTCAATAACGATCAGCAAATGGGAGGAGCATCGTAGACCTGAGGAACTATCCGATCAGGAAGACGAGATTGCCTCTAACATTGTTGAGATTGAGGAGTAGCTATGAACCATCCTGCAGAAGTGGCGATTCATTCTTTCTTACAAAACGTCATGCTAGGTAAAACTAGTATGGATAAAGATACTCTTGACCTCGTATCTAAGGATGTGAGAGATGCACTGAGTCGTCAATTCTCAGGGGAGAAGAGGACATTTAAACTTCGTATGTCTAACATTGGACGTAAGAAGTGTCAGCTTTGGTTTGAAAAGAACCATCCTAGTGAAAAAATATCCGACTCTCCCTACTTTCTTATCAACATGATTCTTGGTGATATTATAGAGGCTGTGTTTAAAGGCTTACTAAGGGCGGCAAATGTAAAGTTTGATGACAGTGAGCAAGTCTCTTTACCAATAAAGGGGGGACATGTTGATGGGACTTATGACCTTGTATTAAATGGAAAGGTTGATGACGTTAAGTCGGCCTCTCCTTGGGCATACGAAAATAAATTCACAGACTTTGAAACACTACAGGACAAAGACAGCTTTGGGTATGTGTCACAACTCGTTGGCTACGCAAAAGCGAAAGGTGTTCCTGTTGGTGGATGGTGGGTTGTAAACAAGGCAAACGGAAACTTTAAGTATGTAAGTGCGAGTGGTGTAGATGTTGAAGAGGAGATGAAGAAGATCCAAAACACTATAGACTATATAAATAATGACGAGCCATTTGAGCGATGCTACGAGCCTGTAGCTGAAACGTATTACGGCAAGCCTAGTGGTAATCTAAAGCTAGGCATTGAATGTAGTCTTTGTTCATATAGAGAAAAGTGTTGGGATAATCTTCAAGTTCTTCCTTCAAAAGTTTCCAAGTCAGCGTCACCACCTCTGATAAATTATGTGAAGTTAGCTGATGCCCAAGATACAGTTTAGGAGCAAGTTTGAGGAGAGCGTAGCTAAAGAGTTGCGCCTCCTTAAGCAAAGGATTAGATATGAAAAAATGTCAATCAGATACGCAGTGCAAATGTTCCGGCTCTACAAGCCTGATTTTGTTCTTAACAATGGTATTATTATTGAAGCGAAAGGGTGGTTCAGACCGAAAGACAGGGTGAAACATCTTTTAATAAAAGAACAGTATCCGGAGTTAGATATTCGCTTTCTGTTTCAGAACGCATACAATGTTATTAATAAAGGATCAGCAACTAGATACTGCGATTGGTGTGACAAGTATGGATTTAAATGGACAGATAAGGAGATACCTAAAAAATGGTTGACAGAAAAGAAGAAAAGAATACAACTAGGAACACTGAGCAAGTGGAAGTAGATAGAGTAAATAGTCCTCCTCACTATAATAATGGTGGTATGGAGTGTATTGACTATATTCAACAACAATTAGGTGAACACTTTTCTTCCTATTGCCAAGGTAATGTTATAAAATATCTTCACAGATGGAGATACAAAAACGGTGTTGAGGATCTAAGAAAAGCAGAGTGGTACTTAAAAGCCATGATTAGGGATATAGAGAACAGGAGTATGATCGAATGAAGTTTAAGATTACAGCAGAGGTTGAGATAGATGATGAGTCTAGCCATCTACCTGTGACTTGTGATGCAGCATCTATGAAAAAAGAAGGCGAGAAAGTTGTATCTGATATAGTTAAGGATCTTCTCTATGATATTGACGACATTGAAATTAACAGCATAAAGGTGACAAAGGTATGAATGATTATCAAAAATTTATAGCTATTTCTAGATACGCTAGATGGCTGCCAAACGAAAACAGAAGAGAAACATGGGAAGAAACTGTCAACAGATACGTTGACTTTATGTCGTTGAAGGTGAAGGGAAACTTACCTATCGCTCAGTTAAAAGACTCTATAACCAAACTAGAAGTTATGCCGTCTATGAGAGCATTGATGACAGCAGGTCTTGCCCTTGAGAGAGATAACACTGCAGGATACAACTGTAGTTACTTACCTGTTGATGATCCAAAGTCTTTCGATGAAGCGATGTATATACTGTTGTGTGGCACAGGTGTTGGGTTTTCTGTGGAGAGACAGTATGTTAATCAGCTACCTGAGATACCACAAACAATAGAGCAAGTAGATACTGTTATAGATGTGCAGGATAGCAAAGAAGGATGGGCGAAAGCGTTACGCAAACTAATAGGACATCTTTATATGGGTGAGTCACCACATTGGGATACGTCAAAGGTTAGACCTGCAGGTTCTAGACTACAGATATTCGGTGGCAGAGCATCAGGTCCTGGACCTTTAATTGATTTATTTAACTTTACAACATCTCTGTTTAAGCACAATGCCGGACGTAAGCTGTCAAGCTACGATTGTCATAACTTGATGTGTAAGGTTGGAGAGGTTGTAGTGTCAGGTGGTGTTAGACGTTCTGCTATGATTAGTTTGTCTAATCTATCTGATGGACGTATGCGACATGCTAAGTCAGGACAATGGTGGGAAACAGCACCACAGATGGCACTATCCAATAACTCTGTATGCTACACCGACAAGCCTGATGGGGAGACATTCTTGAGAGAGTGGACAGCACTTGTTGAGTCAAAGTCAGGAGAGCGTGGCATATTTAATAGAATATCTGCAAAGGAACAAGCAAAGAAGTTTGGCAGGAGAGATGCTGACCATGAGTTTGGTACTAATCCTTGCAGTGAAATAATACTTAGACCCTATCAGTTCTGTAACTTAACGGAAGTTGTGATACGAGAGAAAGATAAGTTTGAAGATCTGAAGAGGAAGGTTATGCTTGCGACTATACTTGGCACAGCACAGGCTACCTTAACTAAGTTTCCTTATCTGCGTAAGGTGTGGAAGAACAACACTGAAGAAGAAAGACTACTAGGTGTTAGCCTTACAGGTATAATGGATAACGAATTGACTAGTGGAAAGAAACATGGACTTGATAAGACGCTTGAAGCATTACGGCAAATCGCTGTTGAAACAAACAAAGAGTGGGCAGCAATCTTTGGAATCCCACAAAGCACAGCAATCACCTGTGTCAAACCAAGTGGGACAGTATCACAGCTTGTTGACTCAAGCAGTGGTATCCACCCTCGTCATAGCAGTTATTATATCCGTACTGTTAGGGGGGATAATAAAGATCCTCTTACTAACTTCATGGTAGATAGTGGCATACCAAGTGAACCGGATGTTATGAAACCTGATACACAGACGGTGTTTAGCTTTCCCATGAAGTCACCTCGAAAATCAGTAATGAGAGACGATATGACGGCCATAGAACAGCTACAAACATGGCTCACATATCAGAGGCATTGGTGTGAACACAAGCCGTCAGTGACCATTTCTGTGAGGGATGACGAGTGGATGGAAGTGGGAGCTTTTGTGTTTAAACACTTTGACGAGATGTCAGGTGTATCGTTCTTACCACACTCCGATCATACTTATCAGCAAGCACCCTATCAAGAGTGTACAGAAGATGTATACAATGATTTTAGCAGTAAGTTCGGACATATAGATTGGGGGAAGTTTCAGAGTTATGAGAAGGAGGATAACACACAATCTTCTCAGACATTCGCTTGTTCAGGAGATTCGTGTGAAATAGTAGATATAGGGAGTTAGTAATGAGTGCGTTTGTAATATATGCCACAATATTTATAAATGGTATAGTCAGTGTAATAGAATATAAAGGTGAACAATTTGTAGACCAAGATAAATGTTTACACTATTTAGTAAAGGAGAATAAACACATTAACGAAACATTAGATAAGCATCTAAAACAAACATACAGAGGTGGTGCTAGTGTTTTATATATAGGATGTTCAGAACGTGGTAACTTTATAGGCGAAAATGAAACCATTTGAACAAGGATACAGTGTCTTTGTGAGAGGTAAACTCTCTGAGGGAACAAAGATGCTGAGAGGTAATCCCTTTCACCTTGGAAGTGTAGCTTCTAAAGAATGGGAAC
>VTLG01011968.1_pt1 | contig 11645 bp, 26 predicted proteins | sample 4694571 | NCBI WGS metagenome assembly VTLG01 (sample SAMN12604809, study PRJNA352737) | marine metagenome | biome: ENVO:00000447; feature: ENVO:00000209|ENVO:00000569|ENVO:01000036; material: ENVO:00002151; isolation source: viral sequences binned using virsorter ... | reverse complement strand
GCGAGCTACGCGACCTGTTGTGCCTACAGCTGTACTGAAATCATTATAATCCCATAGTCGAACATGTACAGGCCTGCGTGTTTCTTTCTGAATATTCTTACCCCGTTTAGGGTCAAACACTTCTTCTATAAGAACAGCAGTTTGAATCACATGATGATTCGTTAAAACAAGAGTCCAAGTTTTCTCTTCTTTCCAAGATTCATGGGTTCTTTTACCACTAAAAACAATAGTGCCTGAACCCGCACCTTCACCCAAGTCTACCAATACAGATGGATAAAGCATCTCTGTAATCTTCTTTACAGGAACTTCTTCATTTTCAGCATTTGGTAACAATATAATAGTTGTTTTATCCGATCCACTATGGGCTATCGATGCTTGCGGGAGTAACAGCGTTATCGCAAATAAAGCAACTATACTACCCTTCACTAATTTTTTGAACATTTTCTTCACTCCATATGTTAACTGTCTCTGACAACATATCCAAATAATCTGTCTTATCCTTAATAAATTCTTGGACTGTCCCATCTTCCGTAACCACTAAAATCACTACTTGAGAAGTTTTAATGCCTGTTAATTCTTCAAACATTTCAGCGTAAGCAGAACCTTGAATGTAGTAATTCTCATTCCACTTGTCATTCTTCTCTTTTGTTGAGGTCTTAAAATCAATAATAGATAAAGTACCCTTGTATTTCGCAATACAATCGACTCTGCCAGCAACCTTATATTTATCACTATATAATCCTGCCTCTTGTGCATAAATGTGATTAATATTGCTTAGTGCTTCTTCTTTTAATCGATTGAAAAGACAGTATGGTAAGAAATCCTTCTTATGTTTTTCCCATTTCTTGGGCCAATCGAATTCTAGATTATTGAGGTAATCTTCACACATATGGTGAACTTTAGTGCCACGAGCAGCAGCAGTCCTTGCGACATGGTTAGCGACCTCTTCGCCAACTCGCTGACGCCACTCCATTAATCCCTTTTTATTACGAGAAGATAATACGGTTGTAATCGAAGGATATTTATTTCCCTCAGGCGTTTCATATAAACGCACACCATCCTTATTTGTTGCCGTTATAGTGGGCAATTCCACTGGTACATGATTAAACATTATGCTAAAGCGCGAATCCTCTCAACTAGTCTATCTGCGCGGTTGGTTACTTGTCGATACCAAGCGCTATCTACCATCTCATCTGCGGCAGCGTTCCAATCACGGGAATCTACACCCCGTTTCATACCCTTAAATTTTCTCAAGCGGGGGCGGCCCATATTAAACATCATGTTAGCAATCACTTGCTGAGCTTCTTCAGGCAAATGTTCCCACTGTACATACAATATTTCACAATCTGACAATACACTTTGAACATCATCTTCAAATGCTTCTTGAACTCTATATTCATCTACAGCTGTTCCCATAGGTTTTTCATGTTCTGGGTCTGACTCTAAAATAAGATGGCCTATGCCAAAAGTCGGATATCCGAGATGATCTCTATAAATTTCATATTTAACACCCTCATCTATTTCAAGTTGTTCTCTCAATTTTGCAATATCCATTATTCCATTCCTATTCCAAGTTTAATTTTATTAATCAAATAACTACGCACAAATCCTGATCGTACAATATCACCTATCGTAAACTCTGTACAATTGAACTCTTCCATTTCCTCAAGAATACGAAGCATATCATGTAAACCATTTCGTTCATTAGTTCTCTGTAAATCAGTCTGGTCAAAGTCACCGCAAAACATGATACGAGAATCCTGGCCAACGCGAGTAATAATAGTATCGAGCTCATGGAAATTCATATTCTGACATTCATCTACTATAATGATTGCATTGTCAAATGTCAACCCTCTTAGGAAAGAAGTTGACAGAAAGTAAAGCGTACCTTGTCCCTTGAGGCGGTCATACAGATTGCTAAACGACTGTTCGTTAGGTTGTTCAAACATGAACTGAACCATGTTCTGATATGGCACCTGATACAGTGCAGCCTTGTCTTCCTCATCACCGGGCAGAAAACCAATCTCCCGCGTAGGAATAAGAGAGCGAACCAGAACAACCTTCTCATACTTGGTCTTTAAATCCATAACTGCTTGAATTGCAAGATATAACGAGATAAAAGTTTTACCCGTGCCAGCAGCACCAAACATAAATTGGTTTTTGCCTTTCTTCCATGAATCAAACACCACTTTCTGATTATCAGTAATGGGTTTGACAGTTACAAGATTATTGTGATTAATCTCTTTATTTTTTTTAGCACTTGCCATCAGATATCCTTAAAATGGAACGGGGAGAGGGGGATGCCGGGGGCTATTCTCCCCCTCTCTGATGCATGGGCGGATTGACTTCCCAGCTTGCGTAGATGCTGTGCATCCCTTGCTGAAGTATGATCTCTCGCCCGCATCATTTTTATTTATACTATATAGCACCGTGCTTTTTAAGCACAGCCCTAGTTTTATTATCTTTTGCAGAAGAACCACTGCCATAACGGTCTGCCAGAGGTGAGCCGGGATGGTTTTCAGCAATGCGTTGCATATTCTCCGTGAACCCACTATCCACTTTCGGACCTACTCCCATAATATGGTCACCAGAAATAGCAACTGCTACTGGAACTTGACGAATCTTTCGATTGCGTTTGAGGTATGTTTCTCTTTCAGCCATAGACAGAAACATATCAAACGTCTCGCCAGTATCTTTATCAAAAAATGTATATGTAGGCATTACACTTCTAACTCCAATTGTCGAGGGTCACCACCCAATACAGTAACTTTTAATTTAAGATGATCAATCTCATTTCGGAGTTCAATTACCCGTTCATATAAGTCGTAAACTTGTTTCTGCATTTGTTGTATTTCTATTAACATAAGTTTTTCTTTCGTCATCGAACTAGGCATATAGAAGTTCTGTCTAGAACGCTCTTCTTTTGAGCGTCTACCCATGTACTCCCAATACGGTTCTCTGTTCATTGAACCACTCCGGCGTTGCTCTGCCTTTCCACGTTGCAAAGTCTGACTTCTCTACTATGTAGTAATTCTGATAAGCTAGAACTGCGTCATCTCCCTTACAAAAATCAGGCATACATTGAGGCGGGTCAACAAAACCATTCTTTTTAATAAAAAATGGTACAACACTTAGTGGTGTAATAAGACGTTCCGTCGCATGGTGTTTACCATAACGAAATGTATATTCATCCATCAGCGACAGCATAAGACTGTATAACCACTTGTAATGTTCGTCACTAGAACGAACCCAAAGTGTGCTTGGGTGGTTCCTATGAGCCATCTTGTATAGTCCAACCTTGTCAGCATACAAATCACTGTCAAGGAAACGATGAGCACTGGAAAGCATCTGTGCAGATTCCAGTATCATTTTAACCACATGCTTGTCGCAATGCATTTGCGCGGCGATTTTGGGATTACGGTCTAGGTAAAAGATATTCATACTTCTAAACACTCCTTCACTTCTTTCACTCTATGTTCTAAAACACTAATTGCGGTATGAATATGTCCTGTGCCGTGTTCTTTAATTTTAGATTTTAGAACACAAATTTCATCCATTAAAAATATTAATCTTTCTACATCATTCATCAACTTTCTCCACCATCATCTTGCCAATCGTCATTAGGACTGTCATCATCTATCTCTAATGCCTCTTTCACTTTCGCAACAAGATTCTTATAGGTAGCATAAGAGCCACCCATCCATTCACCATCTTCAAACTCACGAATTTCTATATTTCCTGCTGGTCTGGTTTGACCATCAATAGACAATTCACCATCTTCCATTAACGATATTTCAATATGTTTCATCTATTATCCCCATCACCCTTAATTTTGTTACTCTCCATTCGCCGTTGCAGTTTGTCAACATTCCACTTTGCAATGGTTTCTAAGTCAAACCCAAGGTCATCAGCAAGAGTAGCAACATACCAAAGCACATCACCTAGTTCATGAGCAATATTGCCACGGATGATGCCATCATTCAATGAAGTATCGCCACGAACAGTCTTCTTTACTTTCTCTGCGACTTCACCAGCCTCACCACACAAACCAAGGGCCGGATATACTACCTTGTATTCCTCTGGATATATCGCTGTTGACCGAGCCAGTTTTTGGTATTCATTAAAGTTCATCTAGGGTTATCCTTCTGATTATTCATACTACGCTCCCTGCTTCTGGGAATACTCTTTTCAGAAATACTATAATGGTATTCCTTGATACCATCTTGAAAAATTTTCCTTGGGAGATTTGTCATATCTTCCCAAACATCATAGTTTATATTTTTCTTGTATTCATCTATTTTATTCATCATCTTTCCTTAGCATGATCCAATAATAGTATTTTACTACGTTTTTCCTCAATTGTCAAGACCCTTTCGTCCTCAATCATATCAATTATTAAAGTAGTAATATCCACTTCCTTACTTAACTCACCAATTTTTTTCTCTAACCGTTTAAGGCTCTCTCTATAATAATTTATTTCTTGTTGTTTACGAAGACGGGTTTCTATAAGGTCTTCTAATGAGATTACGTCACCCATGACAATCTTTCTACCATTGCGCTCTCAGCATAACACTGGAATACAACAATAGGTCTAAGTTCAAAACACTGTTTAGAAACAGGTTGTCCTTGGTGAGCTTGGTCGCAACTAAAAATAACAAGGCGATTGCTCTCATATGAAACAAGAGTATCCCCCACTAAAGTTCCACCGCCCCACTCAGGTTGCCAGTTCATCTTCGGATAATATATCATAGTGAAGTCACAAGAGTCATAATGAACTTGTTGTTCTAAACCATGCGTGTGACCAAGAAGATAAGAGGCCTTAACTGTCTCCAACCCCACCAGCTGTATTGCATCCATTAAGTCCTCACACAAATCATATATAAAATTTTCGCCGTTGGAATACCAATGCATATTTAGTGGTGTTGTTGTTGGTTGATATTCATATGTCCATTGGAGTTTAGATATTTCTTGGTCATAATTATTAGCAAGAGTGATATCCAGAACATCATCAAATATTTCAATCATGGATTCTTCCTACTCTTAGGAACATCCCATACAAATGTCAGTCTATCAACGTCACCATTATTATATGACATATGCTGCCGTTTATTATCAAACCAGAAAAACGTGCCTGGGTCTATCTGGTGAGATTCATCTTCAACCGTGTACAAATAAGTACCTTGTAACGATAAGTGATACCTATCCCGTGTTAGGTAATAGTCACCCTCATCAACATGTAATCCCAAGGTTTGCCCCGGCTTCAATTTAAAAAACGCTGCCCGTGAGTGTCGATGAAGTTTATAAGACTTCAACCATTTTCTAATGCCGGGATAACGGTAATACATAGGAGTGTTCTGTTGCAGTTCAGTCTTCTTTGGATCATCGTCAGGATGTTTAACAGCAGCCATAGTAAGCGGCAGAAATCCATATGGTTGCGTATCTCCAGCAGCACCCTTCAGTGTTCCGGCTACACCCCAATCCTCTGGTTTAATGTCTGCTAATATCTTACTGACATCAATATTTCTTTCGATAAATCTAAAATGACTCATTTTTTCTGTTTATAAAAGATATGATCCTCTATCTCTACAGTCCTCGTTTTTGTTTTTGCCCATGCGGGAACAACGTAATCTGCATGGTAAAAAGTTGCCCCATCTGTTATATCGTAAAAAGGCAGTTCGTTTGATAAAATCGAATCTGAAATTGCTAACATTTTTCCATATGCGACTCTGTTTTTTGGATTATCTGATTTCCCATCACAAAACCATGAAAATTGACAACGATTTTTCACTGGAATTTTTATACTGGCATTTTTCCAAGATGGTCTAGTTGGTCCCTGTTCCACTACCTCACATATGGTATTAGGAAATCTAGAATCATTAACCCGATTTAAAACGACAGCAGTTACAGCCATCCATCCAGCAGTTCCTTGATTTCTCGCTTCATAATATATATTCTTCGCCAAACATTCAGCAGAGTCATCATAGTTAATTTCTGCTCCACTTGTGGGAGATGATGCCCAAATAGCAGCACTGATTACAAACAATTCTAGGCCGTTCATCCGTATTCTTCCACAGAAGTATGAAAACCTTCAATCTTCCAAATCATCTTTTCAGCTGCTTCAGCATCTTCCTTAGTCTTATAGATTAAGGCATCAGGGTTAGACCACCCCTCAACAAACTCAACAGTTCCGGGCGGGCAGCAAAGTTTATAATCGGGGTCAATTAATGACGCAAACTCATTTGTTCCACCTAACCTAATTTTATACCAAGACATTATGCAGCCTCCTTCATATCTTCACGTTCACCAAATCCATTAGCTTCACACCAACGAATAAACAATCCCAACTGACGGCCAAATGCCTCAATTTCCCAAGGATAGTCATAATAATCCAAATCAGACATATCGTACTTTTTCTTCATAAACCTAACCATATTAGGTTTACTGTACTCATACATCTCACCCTTGACCCACTGTTTTACATGAACCATCTCATGTGCTAAGTTGATCAAGATATTTCTAATACTGATACTACAATCCAGTTCAAGTGTAAAATCTCTGGGCGTCTTTTTTAGGTCATCCCAAAAGGTCCAAACAGCAGTACCTTCACAACCTGTTTTTCCAGACATATCGCGTTTAAGATTAATGGTAATTTCGAGAGTTTCTAGAAGTCTCTTTCCCATCAATTTCTCAGCGAAATACCACGCGGCACTATTTACGAGAGCGCGGGTTGCCTTATTTGAACCAGTGATGTTAAGTAGCATATTTAATCACTTTTTTGATTGTGAGATTGAGGTCATTGCTCTTGTTGAACTCCTCAACGAACTTGTCAGAGAATTTAGCATAACCATCATAAGAGAATTTCTTCACCCTCTTATCATACTCATTCATCAACCAGCTGCCATCCACCACATACATGGGGGTCTTATCAGTACCTACATTCACAATAGGGTTGTAATCAGTCATATTTTTCATCATATATTATAGTACCATGTGGAGCAGGATTTGTCAAGAGAAATCGCTCACTCTAAGTCATTGATATATAAGAAGAAGCTAAAAAACTAGCCAGACGCCATACCTTTGGATTGCGGATATTGTTCATGTTCGATTCGTTTGTAATTATCATCCCAATCAAATGCTTCTTTAACCACGTTATCAGACAATCCCTTGTATTTACGATGCAACCTCTTATCTTTTGCCGCAATCAACAATTCAGCTTCATCTGCATGTAGACCTTCAAGCATCTGAACAAACATCATCTCTCGTTTATTCTGGCCCAATTGTGGATTACCACCTTTGATAAAGTGATACAGTGTTCTGACCTCTTGTTGCAACAGAGTATGTTCTGTCCCTTCTGGAGCATCATTCTGTCTATAAGGTACATCTCCCGTTGGTAGTTCCCAAACTATATTGGGGTCAAAGGATGCTTTACAAATCATACGAAGTGCATCCGTTTGATATTTTCTAAGAAAAGTAACCTTTTCCTTCTTTGTTTTGATTTTAGAAACCCTATCTAAGATTTCTGCAAAACTTAATGTATAAGTGTCGATCACCATTAAAATTCTCCTATCGATTCAACGAGGCTGCGTAACCTCTTCTGTGTAAAATAATTTAGTAGTTTGCTGCGGTCGCCTTCTGGGGCCTTGTGGTATGTATTAATACACTCCAAATATAACTCTGCTGGGGATTCTTTGAGGTCAATCAGTTTCTTGTTTCTTTGAAAGTTCCTTTTGACCTCATCATTAGGAAATTCTCCTTCAACCATAGTTTGAATTTTTTTCCTACTCAAAGGTTTTTGTCGAAGCCCCTCAACAAATGTATTGTCAGGCGATAACACATTGGGAATACCGTCACTACTATCGCCCTTCAATACATGTTCGCTCAGATAAATATCTGGGTCAATACCATTCACAAATTTCTTGGTAATTGTACTGAACTGTGTTACGTTTCGGAATTTCTGTAATTGAATAAAATCTTTATCGCCTGACAGGATTAACGTCTTGCCGTTATCAAACTCCAACTCACCACACAATGCAGCGATTATATCATCAGCCTCTGCGCCATACACTTCTAGGTGTTTATAGGGAAAAAATTCTTTTAGTTCATCCTTGATAGCATTTAACACTTCAAAAATGGCATCCCAATCATGTGTAGAAGATTCTCTACCTTTCTTACGACTGTGTTTGTATTCTGGGAAATAGTCTCTGCGCCAATAGTGTTTAGAGTCATAACATAGAACCAGTTCATCATATTCCTCACAAAATCTCATACGATACATTCGTAGAGAATTAAGAATCATGTGACGAACCATGTCCTCTTCGGGCTTGGTCTGTTTGGTCATATGCAGATGCATCATAACTGAAGCAACTGAAATCTGGTTCATATCAACTAGTATCATAATACTCTCTATTTATTAATCACTGTAGCGTTAAAACTCATCATGCGGCGTTCGCCATCTACCGAAAAAGGGTACACAAAATGTTTTAACCAAGATGGGAAAACAAGAAACTTACACACCTCTGGTTTAAATTTTAGGTTATCACTTCTAAACGATTGGGCTTCACCAAACGCAAATTCAATTAAACCTTTTGCTGGATAGTGGTCTTTAAAATCTTCTTCCCATTCCTCATACATTCCCTCTGGAACCTTGAGATATATGCCAGCAGAGAAATCACCAAAGTGATGATGTATAGGATTAAAGTCTCCCGCATACTGACTTACTACCCAACTATGAGTCAAATGGATATTATCGATTTGAGGTTCTTTTCCAGGCTTTTCAACCATGCGAGTCCAAGGGTTATTTCTCTTACGTTCAATACAATAATTTAAATAGTCGAGACAACCCTGTTTCATTGTCTGAAATAGAAATGCTCGGTCATCTTTATCCTTAACAGGAATCAAAATTTCTTTGTTAACCTTACCAACCAGTTTGTGGGACCAATCCCACATTTCACTTTTTTCATCACTAGCCAAAACATCATCAGATATTTCGTTAACAATATCAACAAATCTCTGAGGAACAGTAGTCTCTAGAATTGTTGGACTAAATGGTTCATGCCAGTTCGGGGCCATCATCGTCCTCCAATAATCGTGCTAATGCTGTAATGGTATCAAAATCAACATCTGTTTCTATTTCATCTTCAGTTGCTTCGGTAATATCTACAAACTCTTCCATGAATTTATGTGTAGGATGTTGTAATCCTAAATCTCTATATAAACTCCCCTTAACCAACTCAATAATCATAGCCATATCCCGAATAAAATCATTCTTGCCAACCTTGACTCCATTCTCATTCATGGTGTGAATCATCTGCACCATCAAACTTTGACAAAGTTCCTCGGCAAACATTACTTCTTGCTGTGTAGCAAGAACGTCTGCATCAAGACCTTTTATTTCTCTTCCGCTTTTTGCGATCCACGGTCCTTGGATTACGTTTTCCGGCGGGTTCGGTTGGTCGCTCATAGCCCATTTCCTCTTCAAGCATTTCTTGTGTATAGACGCATCCCATATCAGGATAGAAAGTTCCTACATCTCGTTTTGGTTCACCCTTACGCGGGCCAGTCCAGTAGTAAGCTAACGCAACACATCTGTTGCGTATTCTGCTCTGCATCTGTTCTCCATAGAACAAATCAACCCAAGTGCCATCACGAAGGTATCTTTGCATATTACGAATATAACCTTCATGGTCAGCAAGTCTTGCTTCTGAGCCTTTAACTTTCTGTCTAACAGCTGCGCGTTCAGATTTTGCATAGTCTTGATGAGTCTTAATCCACTGCTTAACCTTTAAAGGACTCAGTTCATGTTCATCAGGAAGGTCATGCAAACTCTCATGTAATCCAGCCTTTCCATAATCAGGATTCTTTTCAGCTCTTGCCTCTCTCGCCTTTGCAAGACGTTCTGATGCAGCAGCCTTCTGCTTCTCAGACATAGGTTTACGGGGTTTGCGAATCTTTGGTGCAGTCCACTCACTGTTGTCTGTAGTAGCAGTAATTTTCTTTCGCGCCATAGAATTAGTATCCTTGTTCGGTCATTCGTTTTTCCAATGCTCGTTTCTGCCGCCGTCTGGCCGCATCACGATCTCTACGTCTTTTCTCACCCCTAGTCATATGGTATTCTCGTTCTCTAAGTTCATTGAACATACCATCATCAGTGAGTTTCTTTTTCAAAACTCTCATAGCTCCATCAACATTATTATTGCGTACTTCGACTCTCACTTAATTTCTCCTCATATTAGCGATTTCAATTGCTTGTTTCTTACCACGAATTGGTATTGCATTAGATTTATGCATTTGACCAATACCGATAATTTCAGTACCCGTATAGACATTTTCTTCCTTCTTCGCCATACTGGTATTATATAACTGGTCGGAGTTAGAGGATTCGAACCTCTGACCCCCTGCTCCCAAAGCAGGTGCGCTACCAGACTGCGCCAAACTCCGTTGGGGCATAGAATTCTTGGACCCAGTAACTCCCATCTTTTTTAAAAATTTTGCATGTTGACGTTCTGCCTCTAGAACAGAGGCAGATTTCATTTTCTTCTTACGTCTGCGAGTATTATTCGTTGTATAATACGCAGGCAGTAAATGCATACCACTCATGATAAATAAACGATTTTACCAAATAGCCTTTTTCACCCATCGGCACTCATTGTCGAATACAACATGGTAATCACCCCAACGGTCCCGCACGGTGCGAGGCCAACCCTTACAAACTTCGACCCAACGGTTACGGGCATGACGACGGTGATGCCGATGGCGATAATGACGATGGCGAGGACGCCGTTCGACATAAACAGTATCGGCACGACCATTATTGGCGATTATAACACCAAAAATTGTGCCGAAGATAGCAGGACCAATCCAATCGTTACCCGCTTTCGCGGGAGCTGCAGCAGTCATCAACATTGCAGTGGCAGCAGCAGCAATTAAAAGTTTCTTCATAACTCTCTTCCTTTTTCACTCTATATATGTATAATACACTATTTTTCAAACTTTGTCAAGAGCTCTTTTTGGCGTCCCTGACGGCTTTTGCAATTAATTCTGATATAGGAATCAACTCCTTATCCCCATCCGAATCCGTATCTGTTGCAACATATCCTTCTCTCTCTAAATTATCAAGCATATGTGTTACAATGGTTTCTATCGAAAACCCTGTAGATTTCATGCCACACCAGTAAGCGAACCCTAAAGACCCTAATGCTAGTGCTGTATGGATATATACGTCCATAACCTTATTTATCCTTTTTTAACCTCATCATATACTATAGTATCAGGCTGAATCGGGTTTGTCAACCCTTTTTTTGGCTTATATGCATATTAAAGCACCAAAAAACAGTCCAATCACAAACCACAACGCAGTGTGTTTGATTAGATCACTGTCGCAGTATAGCGGTGCGTGTTTGAAATACTCATCTGAAGCATGATGACCTGTCTTCAGTGGAAAATAATTCCTTCTCATTATTTTTTCTCCTTCGGTTTATAAATCGTCACTAATTCATCCTTACCTTTCACTTTAATTTTGTCAACTTCCTCACCCTGCATTTCTTCTGGCAATTGTTCTTGCGTGTATGAAGAATATAAGGTATTGACGATACCGCCACTTTCTTTCTCATAGTTACGAGTTTGTGCTTCTAACCTAGCAGCAAGGT
>VTLG01006683.1_pt1 | contig 11645 bp, 11 predicted proteins | sample 4694571 | NCBI WGS metagenome assembly VTLG01 (sample SAMN12604809, study PRJNA352737) | marine metagenome | biome: ENVO:00000447; feature: ENVO:00000209|ENVO:00000569|ENVO:01000036; material: ENVO:00002151; isolation source: viral sequences binned using virsorter ... | reverse complement strand
CCATTACAAATGAAACGATGCTAAGAATATTAGCAATTTTTTGAAACATGATTAAATTTGCAATTTTAAAAGCACTATCTTTTTCAAGTGTGCTTGTATTACTGCTTATTCTAGCCCTATCCCCTCTCTACGTCACTATGGGGTTAATGACAAGACAGATTCAAGAATCTACCCGTTAGGATCGTCTGGATATTGTGTCATATTTGGAGTAAACACTCCATCTTTTTCTGTTTGTCCGTAAAGAGTAACTAAAGCTGCGGTATCTGCACAAGCATCAATCTCTTTTTCTCTTGTATCACAAGCTGTCCTAACGGCATCACGATAAGTTGTAATAGCTGTAGGGATTGCAGTAGACTTTTCAGCTTTTCTTACAACATACCAATCATATTTTGCTAAAAAACCACCAGCAATTGCTTTTTCTTGTGCCTTTAATTTTGACTTTAAACCTAATATAACCATCTGACTGCCATCAGGATTTTTTAATAAATTACCTTCTTCGTCTTTTGCATCTACATCATCAAGTGCTTTTGCAGATCCATCACCATTATAAAAACGACCATCATAAACTGGATCGTCAGCAACCTCCGTAATACCAAGAGCTGTTTTCTCATCTGCTGTTGATAATCTCAACCAATTAGCAGGGTACTGTGTTCCATCAGATGTTTTAAATGCAACATCAACAGCTAAAGGTGATCCGTCTAATTTAAAAGCCATAATATTATTCTACCTTGCTCTTGCATTTTTGAAAGGAGATTCTGCAAAAGCAAAATAAATCATTGTTTCTCCACTAACATTAAATCCAGCAGTTGATGTTGTTCTTATTTTAAATCCGTTAGATAAAAAGTCTATTACAGAACCTGAGGTATTTGGACCCCAAGAAGTTAATCCTTCTGCCTCGTTTTTATTAGCAGCAAAAGCCTCATCACCTATAACATTTTTTGGACTTCTTGTAGAATCAAATATAAACCAATATGCTGTATCACTAGAACTGCTCTGCTTTAACATTACCCAAGCTGGCCTGAAGCCTAAATAGACAAAACTGCCTGAAACGTCTCCATTTGAAACAAAGGACCCAAACTTGCTATACCCTGCTACTTCGCTAAAAAAATAACCGATATAAGTATCACCATTTGTTCCATTACTTTCATTTGATCCTCCTAAAGTAAAAACAGTAGATGTTGGTTCAGTATCGTTATAGTAAGTTGTATTATCTATTGCTGCATTAGTTGTATTTAAAAATGTAGATTTACCAGCACCAAGAGTTGAATGATAAACACCCCAATTAGATTGATTATTTACTCTTTTAGTAATAATAACGTCAGGTTTCACACCAAGTCCATGACCAACAGTAGCCCCTGTTGAGCCTGTCGCTGTGTATTTTGTTATGGAAAACCCTGCTGTTGCATTTACTTTTACTGTAGATTGGACAGATCCATCAAAATTACTTGCTCCAAGAGTTGAGTTTGTATTGATCTGCCCTCCCATCCCACTGTGAGCCGAGCACCAATAGTACAGCACTGGTGCGGATGCTGGAACTGTTATATGTAATCTTCTTGTAGAAGCTGCTGCAAATCCAGATGTGTATTCACTATAAGTTTTAGATACTCCATCTAAGAAATATGTAATTCCAGAAGTATATACAGTTCCGTTAGCTGCCGTTCCGATACTAAATGGATGAGAAGCATTTGAAGCATCATCCATGTTAAAGATATAAGTACCACCTTCTGCAAGGTCAAGAGTTACAGCAGACGTTCCAAAATTATCAAATCTATATTTATTACCAGAATCATCAACAACTTTTACTGTATAAGTCTTGCTATCTGTATCGCCAGCGTTCCAGAACCACCCTACTGCGTTACCTCCTGAGTAATTTAAAATATCAGTACTTGATGTAGCTCCAAAAGTTACTCCACCATTAGCCCCTGATGTTGGAGCATCAAAACTTGTTAAGTTTGAATGTGCAGAATTATGTCCCTCTGCATTAGTTTGATTAGAACTTAGAGATTTACTTGTTCCTGTTCCTCTTACTGAGTCAAATAAAATATGTTGAAAACCTGCACTCCTACTTTTACCCCAAAACCAATCTGGTTGAAATTCTAAACCTGTAACTGTTCTACCACTATTACCAGTACCAGAATAAAGTTTAGTATCAAAATGTTTATTAGGTAGCTTTATTGTTGGGTCGGGTAAGTTTGCTGAACATAATGCCTTATACCCTGCTGGTAAATAACTAAAAGGTCTTTGACCATAGTTTTGATGTCCTGTAGGGGCAGAACCAGAACTTGAGTTCCTTCTGTTTACTATGGCAAGAGTCGAAGAGTCAACCATTCCGCTTATGTTAACGGCAGTTCCATTCGCTGATCCATTAATGGTAAATGAAACAGTACCAGCATCACGATCTATCTTAATGCCTACAATAGCACCGTTGGATATAGCAGTTAAACCTGTCTGGACGCTACTATTATCAAGAGAAATTGAACCACTCTGTAGCAGTCTTATTCCATTCCACCTACCATCAAAACTATTAGAATCATCATTAATCATATTAGGGTTAAAGACACCAAAATCACCAGTTTGAACATCTGTAAATACACACTCTGCATACCATTTACCAGAGGCAGGAATTGTAAATGAAGAAATTGCCCAATGATTATTAGCTAAACTAAAAAATAAATTACCTTTACCCGTGGCAACAAAATTACTAGAATACCCAGCTAAAGGATTTATTGTCGGAAAATTATTTGTAGGAGAATCTTCTAAAGAATGAACATCAGTACCAGCACTCACAGAAAAATTATTTGGTGTAAAGTTGTTTCCATTACCACTTGAATCTTTGCCTAGTGTCGTTGCAGTCGCTCCAGAATTATCTGAAAAATTTAAATAAAATCCATTTGTTCCATAACTTCCAACGTATTTTTTAGGAACCCATTGACCTGTTATTGTGTTTGTTTCTCCAAAATATGAAGCGTCATATTGGTAGCCATCAATAAAATTAATTTCTGTCATATATCCATTAAATTCTTCTGATCCTGACTGAAGCCTTCCAAGTAATTGTTGAACATTATTATTAAAAGATGTGCCTCCATTTTGTGAATATGCAAAAATGGAAAGAGTCTGTTGAATACCATTTACATAAATTTTTAAACCATCACTGGATGTACCTTGTGTTGTATCAACCGCCAAAACTATGTGATACCAAGCACTAATATCCCTAAACATTGCATTAGTATAGCCAACAAAAGTTACTGAACCACTTGCAATAGTGTTAAATTGAATTCTATCATCTGAGCTATTAAAAAATAAAGAACTATAATCATTACCTGCATTATTATCGGCTGTGAATAGTGATGCTGCACCTAAATCGCTTCTTTTTACCCAACCACTCCATGTAAATGTTTTTCTATTACTAGCACTACTAGGTGTTCTATTTAAATATGTGTCATCATCAGAATTAAACCTTAAACTGCGATCTACAGAGTATGCCTTCTTGCCTCCAAACAAGAATGGTGATGGACTTCCTATACTGGTCATTAGCTAAAGTTTCCAACAAACTGTGCAGAAATTTTAGTAGATGATCGAGCGATCCATGCAATCATATCAACTGCATTTGCTCCTGTAGACAATGTAGGTGCTGTACCATCTGAAAAATCCCAATACGATTCAAATGCTGCGGTTCTACCTCCAGTGCCGTCTTGAATAATAAAGATAACACCTGATTGACCAGCAACTAAAGTAGTAGGATTAGCAAAAGTAGTGTTTCCAGTAAGAGTGGTTGTAAAATTATTACCTGTTTTAAAATCTAGCGTTATTGTCGAAGCATAAGCAGCAGTAATAACTTCTCCGATAGTTCCTTTTGTAGTAACCCTTCCGTTACCACCAGACGTTCCACCATTATCAAATACAAGCGTATTTAGTCCACTTGTTTCGTGTTTTACATTAGTGACTTTTAATGTGCTCATTTAACTAGGTTTTGGATAGTCTGATTTTACTTTAGCAATAGCATCTTTCCATGTCGTTGTTCCATTAACGCTATCCCAATATTGCATATCCATTTGTGTTTTCCAATCGGGATAAGAATCTTCTCTCTTTTCTTTATATTCATTAGCAGCTTTTTCTACTGCTACTGCGGCTTCCTCTGCATCTCTAGCAGTTTCCTCCTCTGCTGTAAATGCAATTCTTTCTCCGTTTATGAGTTTGTATCTAGTCATTAGCCTTTAATTCCATAAAGAGTATAAGAATAATTATTTATATTTCCACTCCCAAAATGAAACCCAAATCCAGTTGCATAGTTACCATCATCATAAAAATGACCTTGTCCATTTGTCATACGAGCAGCATTACCTTGTTCTCTATAATTAGCGTTCCAAGATGCACTATTAAATAGCCATTTTGCACTCGCATTATCACCTGACTCAGACACAGAAATTCTCATGGTTATAAAAACACCCTCACTTGCATGATTTCCAATAGAACCAGTTAATATCATCTTAGTATCTGGTGAAACTGCTGTAGCGTTGCTTGTATTACTATCTTTCTTTTCGTTAAAACCAAAAGCATAAGCGTTACTTGTAAGATTTGAACCACTAGCACCACCTGTTCTAAAATATAGTCTTAATGATTGAGCATCACTCGCAGGTTGGAAAAAAGCCATTAAATCAAAAAACTTATATGTTGCAACATCTAAATTATCAAAATTTATTTCACTAGCACCTGATGTACCTGCGGCCTGTTGTAATTTTACATAGTCTTGTGAAACACTAACAGCACCAAACGATAAATTACCAGAGCCATCAGTTTTCATAAACTGACCAGCCGATCCATCGGCATTTGGGAGTTTAAATGCTACATCTGCTGACCCTGGAGCGTTGGTTGGTGAGTTGAGTGAAACAACATTACCGCCTGAGTGTTTTAGTGATATTTTGCTCATAATTAACTAGGTTCAGTAGGAAAAGAAACAGAACTCATATCTAAATTACCATCAGAATCAAGAGTTGGAGTACTACTTGCTGGTAAATCACGCAAACTTTGACGATATGTTTTCCAAGCATCTGTAAGTGTTAAATCAGAACTAGCTCTCCAATCACAAGCTGCTAATCTTGCATCTCTTTCTACTCTTAATAATCTCATAGGCTCTGCATTATTTAATCTTGTAAATTCGTTATCTATTTCAGATTCAGTTGGTTTTGTTGAACTATCAAGCCATTCTAAACCAGAATATTCTGTACCTCGCCAAGTCCATATTGTATTTGGTTTAAGCGATAATAAAGCCTGTGTTTTTGTAATCATGCAGCTACCTCCATTAATGTTAATGAATAACGTGCATCTGTTGAGGCATCAGTTGTACCAGTTGACCCTTTACCAAAAGTCAAGGCATAAGTTTGAGTCGTGCTGGTATTTCCCTCATCAAGTGCCACTAACGTATAGCTATCGTATGTATAGGTACCAGCATCATATGTCCCTGCAAACCCACGAGCTAATTCAGTATCTCCAAGATCCTCTGCATAAGTAGTTCCTCTGTATAAACTACACATAGTAAAAGCATTACTATTTCTTTGAGCTCCAGCATGAAGCATTCCAATTACAAAAACTGGATTACTTGCAGAAGCTAAATTAATTGACAAAGTAAGTAATTGAGTACGAGAACCAGTTGTAGTTACACTAGTAGTACTTTGAGTATATTTAACTTGAAGAATTTTACCGCCAGAAATACCAGTAATACCGCTATCTGTGATAGCCATTCTTTCAACACCACCAGTTGAAAATTTGATGGTATTAGCAGAAGGAAAACTTATTCCTGTATCAACATCATCACCAGTAATAGCTGGTGCAGACACAGATCCAGCTACTCCTTTGATCGCTGGTGTTGTTCCTGATAGTTCTAAGCTCATAATTAAAGAATAACAAGGGTTGCACCATTAGGCACAGTTACTTCGACATTATTATTTATTGTAGGCGATACTGTAATTGCATTTTTACCAGCCGTTAAAGAATAAGTAGTTGTAATAGTTTGGCCTGTCTCCAAGAACACCTCATCCGTGCCACCTCCAGTAGCTCCAGCACCTCCTCCAATAGCACCCCAAGATGTTGTATAACCTTCAAATTGTCCTGTATCAGAGTTATATCTAAATTGTCCTGCTGCTGCTGAAGGTGCTCCAGATTGTCCAGGTTGCTGTGCATTATTACCAACAGGAACTTTTAAAAATCCAGTGGATGACATCGTAACATCACCTGTCATTGTAGGACTTGCTGCTACAACATGACCTAAATTATCTAAACTGATATTTCCTATCGTTACATATGCGTTATTTGCTGCGTTTCTTATCTTAAATAATGAACTTCCTGTATCAATATGTGGCTGAAAAGCTGAATTTATTGATGGATCGCCAGAACCGCTATTTAAAGAGTTGATAGCAGCAGCGATTTGATTTAATTTTGTTCGGACAGCAGCACCCGTTCCATTGTCAATTACATAGCCTGCCCCACCTGTGTTATCGACTCTAGCCATTTAGAAAAGTAACATTGATCCTATTATACTATCCTTTTCCAAAACCAACAGCCGTATAAGAAAAATTCTTACCAATAGAAGCATTAGAACTATTTTTAAAATCAATCGTAAAACCAGTACTAGATACATTAGTAATTTCAAAATAATCACCAGAAGCTAAATTTTGTGCAGTTACATTTATTGAAGGTAAGTTACTATTAGCACCTAACAATGCTGATGTACCAGTGAAAAATGGAGAATCAAATGTATATGCTGTAGCTTGGGCATTTTGAGTAATATTTGATCTTTGCTCGGTTCTTCTTTCTAGTCTTGCTGTATAGCCTAATTGAAACACTCTAATATCTTGTGCTGGATCATTACTGGTAAGAACTGTTCTGAATTGAAAACCTCTTGCTTTAAATGTACCGCTTGTAAAGTTTTGAAACGCTGTATATGTAGGAGAACCAGAAGGATCATCTTGTGTGGTGCGTACAAATAATTGAGCATCTACTTCATTAGCTTCTGTTCCATCAAAAGTACCTGTTGTTGGAAATCCTTGCGGTCTTGCATCAAATAAATCTGACGGGAAGAAACCTTCTGTTTTAAAATGTCTAATTAAGTCTAAACTGAATACTGCACCTAAATCTAAAGTAGATGCAAAATCATAAGTACCTGATGGAGATATTCCACCTATATCATCTAATGAAGCAACATCATCGAATGTTCCTGCAATACTTACACCGATGTCATCAAACTGTCCTGCACCAGTTAAGTTTAGAGAATTTGTTGTCGCATCAAAAGCTGTATTAACTTTTGCACCTTGGAATTTAGGATTATCTAAATCTTCTCTTCTAGTCTGAATAAGTAATTCATCACTGACTTCTGGAATATTTACAACAACACTGGCTTCTCCTGCACTAAATCTGCCGCCATCATCTTGAAATTTAAGAATATACTCTCCAGTGATAGCAGGAACTATTGCCTCGGTTGAGTTACCTGGAGCAGCTTCTATTAAATCTACAGCATTTTCAAAAGTACCTGTACCATCTGTTCCAGAACTATCATGTCTAATATAAACAAGACCTCCGTGCGTAACGTCAATATCTGCTGATCTGTTCCATTTCAAACGAATTAATTTATTATTTATTGGTTCAGCAGTAAGCCCTGTCATATCTGCTGGAATTGCAGTTTTTCCTGCAAAATCCTTTATTAGTGTAGATGGTTCTGCTGATGCTTCTAATGCTGCATTAAGACTGAACACTCTGAATTCATATTCACCTTCACTTGCGTCAAATATTGTAAAATCAGTTCCAGTGACAGTAGTGCTTATAAAGTTTCCATTGTCTTTTCTATATTGAACTCTATATTGACTGACGCCAGGCACAGCTTGATAATCAAGAATAATTTTTACTTTTGCTTTTTGATTTTCTACATAGAAGAATTGTTCGGCACTATCAATGGCAGGAGCATTTTTTATTTCATTTAATACAGTTACATTTCTTGTTGGCAAAGTAGAGCCATCTTCAATAAATGCGAATTTTGCTGAGTTATAAGCCGTTCCAATGATTGCATAATTATCTTTATCTTCGGTTACGCTTACAACTCTCCATTGAGTAGTTTGCAAGGTTGTATTTTGTAAAATCCAAACACTATTTGCATTTGGAGCAGATGAAAAAGCAGAAGATACTGTAATAACAGCACCAGAAATACCACTTACAGGTTTAGTTTCTACCGATCCATCAGACAAGATAACGCTGAGTGTTGGATTGTTTGTATCGTCTAAGTCTGTATCATCCGTATTATCTACAGTTACAGTTGTAGTTGTTGCAGATTTTATTCTTCCTCCTCTCCTTAATCCTGCTCTAACTGGATCGCTAACTTCGATAACTTGCCCTGGTCTGACAACTACACCTTCTGAAATGCCAGTAGTAAAATTAATTGTTTCGGTAGAATTTTGCTCTTCAAATAATAAAAATCTGCCCAATCTTCTTGCCTGACCTCTTGAACTACAACCAAAACCAGTAATTTTTTTATGTAATACACCATATTTATTTTTTGCTGCTACATCTTCTACAGTTTCAAAGTCTAATTCTTGATTTTCCATGTCAAAATATGATACCGAAACTACTGTTGCTCTTGTTTTAAGACTTGTACCAGAATATCCAAATCCTGCTGATGTTACATTAGATAAATTAAATAAATAACTAGGATCGGTTGGTCTATCTTGCGAAATTGTAAGAGATCCTGCGTTCCAATAACTAATTGATCTCATAACAGAAGTTAAGCTATTTACAACTTCATAAGCATCTTGCCTTGCTTGTAAAATGGTATTGCAGCTAAATCTAGGCTCTTGTCCTCCTGCACCATCATCTACTAACTCTGAACAGTAAACAGAAGCACTATAAAAAGCATATTTATCTAATTGAGCTTCAGTAATATGATCTCCCAGACCATAGCGAGTTTCCGTGAGTAAGTTAAATAATATCCATGCTGGATCTGAACACCAAACTTTAGCTGTAGTCAGCGTTCCATTAAATGTTCCTGTGTAAGTTATTCTTCCAGTTGTTGCATCTACAGTTCCGTTATGAGGTATTTTTATTTTTACCCCACGAACTTTATACATCCGTCTTGGAACAGATGAAAACTGTTCAGAATCGAATCTTAATGCTGCATGAGCGATATCAGGATAAGGTCTTTGCTCATCAATAATTTCAGTAAATGCCTGAAAGAAAAATTCATCTCTTAACCTTGTTACATCAGCAGCATCGGCAGTTACTCTTGTAACTTGAACTGTTATTGGAAAATTTAGTCCAGTAGGAAGGTCAATTCGATAATCTCTGTTATATGCTGAAGAACTTCTTCCTGTTACTGTGTCAGATATTGGAGTGCTTGTCGTTCCATTATTTTGAATAATTTTTATTGTTAAATCTACTGTCGCACCATTAACATCTCCATTAGTTTCAAAGGTCTGAAGTGAATTAAATCTAAGGGTAACTCTTATAGCGTTAATGTTTGAGTTTGTTATTTGTCTTGATACAGGAGTTCCGTTTTCTACCTTTACTCCAACACCTGTTTCAGATTCTATATTGGCAATACCAGAAATAAATGTTTGGTCTGACGTTCCAAATCTAGGTTCAAACTCTACATCTTGAAAGTTAAAGTCTGTAGGTTGGGTAGCAGTTGGATCTGCACTAGCTCTTAATACTGGGGTTTTTCCTAAGTAAACATCTTTTAATGCTGCTGTATTGTAATTTGCTGTACCTTTTGTAAACCCTGCTGCTGACGGAAAGCCTTCAATTTCTCCTTCACTAAGAACATCAACAATGGTTGCAAATTGTTTACTGGATAAGGCATTGGAAGGCAGAGTAGAATCTACTACTACATCATCTTCAGAGCGATTAACAATAGCCATCTATGCTGTACCTTTTATCTGTACTGTATCAATTCCTGCTGATACTACTAGAGATCCAGCAAATATTTCTCCGTAAATTACAGGTAATGCAGTTCCAGCCCTTGATGTATTCTGTACTCCACTAAATGAAAAGTTCTGTGATTGTGGATCTTCCGAAACTCCAGGAGGTGTAGGAACAGGAGTAAGCATAGAGGCTGCTCCTGATAAAACTAAGTAAATACCTAAGTTTCCTGCTGCTGCTGCCATAGTAGCTCCAAATCCTGCTCCTGCTGCCGTACCGAATCCTAAACCTCCACCTAGTCCAAATCCAGCACCTCCAGATGCAATACCAACTCCAATTAATGCAACTCCAGCTACCACTTTTACGACATCATCTGAACCAGTTGCAATAGGTATTATCTTTATTTCTTGCATACCTACGGGATGAAATAATTCTGTCTCATCAATCTCATACTTGCCTACTCTTATTTGATAGTTTTGTTCTACCATATGTCTTTCTAACTCAGAAAAATTAGCTAATAAAAACTTTATAGAGTCTATGGGTGTATGCACTTCAGCCTCAAAAGTACGTTGTCCTAAAAAACGAGCTAATCTCCCATAAACTTTTATTTTACTAAGCATAACGATACCTCTTCTTAGTACATCTTATTAAATGCCCATCATAAACTTCCCTACTGCTCAATCTTTTTCTACAATGTTGAAAAATTGTTTGATCTCCTACATATAAAGCTACATGATTTAATTGTCCTGTTGATCCTTCCATTAGTAGTACATCTCCAACTTGTAAATCTTCATTTTCTTCTAATTCTCTAAATCCTGTTAATGGTATCTTATCTTCAAATAATGGATTGTCTCTAAATTCTTCTGGAGTTTTCGGTGTTTGCCATTTTTTAAGTTTTATACCCTTTATCTGATCGAACCAATCGTAAATTAAAGTACAGCAGTCTTGAACTCCCCATACCCATTCTCTACCTATAAGTCCATTTTTATATCCAGATGGTTTAAAAAAGTACCATTGTTCTAATTCTGGATTAACTATGTAAAAGGGTAAGTCTAAATATTCACAACTTGCAAGATCAGCCTGACTAGGAGTTGGAGGTGTTTTAGGATGGCTATGAAAAACACCTATAATTTCTCCTTTATCTTCTGCTTTTACCCAATCATCAGGATCAATTATGAATTGATGATTCATGTCACTTGCTAAATTTTTACAAGGAAAATACTTTTCTTTCCCTTTATGAATCATCACAAGGCCACACGCTTCGTAAGGGCTGTCATCTTTTGCGTGTTTTAGTGCAATATCCTGCCAAGTCATCCTACAAACGTCCCAATGCCAGGGAAAATATCTCTGGTTGCTATTCTTTTTGGTAATTTTACATTTACTAAATCTAATGCAGATTGAGCTTCCCATTGGACAACATCTCTATTCTCACTAATTTTTCTGTCTAAAAAGTATATTTCTTGAGGAAATTCTGCGGATGAATCAGGTGTTCCATAAGGATTAGTATTGCCAGTAAAATTTACTGCATCTAAATATCTAGCAAGAGTTCTTATTCTTACTAATTTTGCTCCATTAAGATCATTACCGATTGTTACTTGGTTCACACTTTGCATAATTGCAGTAAGAGTACCAAAGATATTACTAACAGATATAGTTGGTCTTGGTAGAGTTCCTGTTCCTGTAAATTCAAATCCTTCACATTGAATAGGAAATCTTTGATACGCATTACCAGCCCAAACTATTTCTCC
>VTLG01002054.1_pt1 | contig 11645 bp, 14 predicted proteins | sample 4694571 | NCBI WGS metagenome assembly VTLG01 (sample SAMN12604809, study PRJNA352737) | marine metagenome | biome: ENVO:00000447; feature: ENVO:00000209|ENVO:00000569|ENVO:01000036; material: ENVO:00002151; isolation source: viral sequences binned using virsorter ... | reverse complement strand
TTCTTGTGCTTTTCCTGCTTTCCACTGATCTTCTGTTACATTTTTTTCTAAAAATTTACCATCTTTATCTAAAACAACGTTAGAACAATTTTCTGTAGCATCTTTTATGCCTGTTATTGCTTCTGGAACTGCTGCTGTAACTTCATGTGCAAAAAAACCATCTACCTTAGTGCTTGTATCTGCTTTCCAGTTAAACCTATAAGGCTTGAGTGTTTTTAATCTTGTTATACCATCAGATATAGAAACTTCATTTTCCTTTAATCTGTAATCTGATGAAGTGTTATAAGTTGTACTTGAACTTGATGTAGATATATCTCCTACATCACCATTTGGATTGTGAAAAATTATATGCTCTCTAACGGCTGTATTACTTCTTGAAGATCGCAATCTTCCTCCGTCATTAGAGTCTATAAATTTACCTTCAGCAGAACCATTAATCACTGATGCTAATGAATCAGTATTAATGTAAATACTTCCAGTACTACTATCTACTCTAAATTTTGTAGCTGGACTTCCTCCTTGTTGACTTACAGCTAAAATTGGATAACCAGCAGCAGCACTACTAGGAGAATTACAAAAAAGTCCGTATGGTGTAGTTGTATTTGTATTTTGAAATTCTGCAATATAGTTAGTGCTTCCATTATGAATAACGTCTAACCTGTCATTTATGTCTACTTGATCTGATTTAACAGCTATTTTTGTACTGCTTCCAGATTTTAAATCTACAGTTGTAGAAGTTATAGCTACCCTTGAGACACCGCCAGTATTTATATCTACAGTGTCAGACCCAAAATTTACTCCTGTATTACTATCTGTTCCTGTTAGTGCTGGTGCGGAAGCTGAACCATCAACCCCAGAAATACCAGTAGTACCATTAATGTTTAAAGCCATAATTAAAGAATAACAAGGATTGCACCAGATGGCACAGTAATCGTAACACCTGAGTTAATTGTAGGAGATACAGTATGTGCGTGTTTGCCACTACTTAACTCATATGATGTTGTTGCAGTTTGGTCACTCTCAAAAAATACCTCATCTGTACCTCCACCAGTAGCACCAGCACCTCCACCAATAGCACCCCAAGCACCATTGTTATAGCCTTCAAACTGATTTAATGTTGAGTTATGTCTAAACATACCAACAGCAGGGCTTCCATCTCTCTGGGCTGTTGTACCAGATGGGATATTTAAACTGGATGTATAGCTATGTGTTACTTTTCCTGTGAATGTTGCACCAGCTAAAGGTGCAAGACCAAAGTTTGTAGTTGCAACAGGACCAATAGTTACATATCCATTATTTGCAGCGTTCCTTATCTTTAAATTTCCATCAGAAGTATCAACGTGCCATTGGTATGCATAATTAGTTGTTAATGCACCAGATTTACTGTTATTGGAAGCAATAGCTTGCAAAACATTATTTAAGTCAGTACGGACTGCACTTCCTGTTCCGTTATCAATTATAAAATCATGTTCTGCCATAATTTAATTGTTTAAAACAATTCTAACCTCCTTTACCAAATCCTACAGCCTGATAAGTAAAATTTCTATCAATACTTGCATTTGATGAATTTTTGAAATGAACTGTAAAGCCTGACCCAGTAATACTTGATACCTCAAAATAATCGCCTGATGCCATATTTTGAGCATTGATACCAATAGAGGGCAAATTAGTATTTGCTCCTAATAAGGAAGAAGTACCAACAAAAAATGGATGAGTAAAAGTAATAGCTTTTGCACCAGCACCACTTGCTGTTACATTTCCTTGTTCTGTTCTTCTTTGTAAAGATGCTGTATAACCTAGCTGTGTAACTCTAATATCTTGTGCAACATCATTACTTGTTAATTTAGCTCTAAATTTAAATCCTCTTCCTTTATATGTTCCATTAGCAAAAGTTTGGAAATCTGAATAAGTTGGAGAACCTGAAGATGGATTATCTTGAGTAACTTTAACTAACATTTCAGCATTAACTTCTGTTGCTGTAGCTCCATCAAAATCTGTCCATGTATCAATATTTGCTGTTCTACTGTCAATTAAATCATTTGGATAAAATGCTTCTGTTAAAAAATGACGTTTAAGATCAAGACTAAATACACCACCTAAATCTAAAGTATCTCCACCAGCAGTTCCTCCAAAGTCGTAAGTACCTTCTGAATTAATGCCTCCAAAATCATCTAAAGAAGCCACCGAATTAAAATCTGTTATTGAATCAAAATTCCCACTTCCAGTTAAGTTTAAAGAATTTGTTGTTGCATCAAAATCAACATTAGTTTTTGTACCCTGAAATTTAGGACTATCAGTATCTTCTCTTCTTGTCTGTGTTATTAATGGTGCTTGATTATCAGGTAGCTCAAGTATTACACTTGTTTCTCCTGAACAGAATCTACTACCATCATCTTGAAATTTTAAAATATATTCGCCTTCTAAATATGGCACTTCTGCTGTTGTGGTATTACCAGCTAATGCTTGAATTAAATCAGTACTATTTGTAAATGTACCAGTGCCATCAGTTAGAGGGGAATGTCTTACATAAACTCTCCCTCCGTGAGTTACGTCTAAATCTGTTGATAAATTCCAGCGTAATCTAACTAATTTTTCATTAATTGGTTCTGCTGATAAACCAGTTACATTAGAAGGCAATGCAGTTTTTCCAACAGCATTAAAAGTTAAATCAGCAGAAGTAGAACTAGTTTGTAATGCAGTATTATAACTAAATACTTGAAATTCATAAGTTCCAACATCAGTGTTAAATATTTCAAAATCAGGAGAAGAAACTGTTGTTGAAACAAAGTTTCCATTATTAAATCTATAATTTACTTGATATTGAGTTACACCAACAATAGGTTGCCAACTAACAATTAATTTTGATACTGCCTGATTATTTATTTCAACTAATTTTTCTTCAGCCTGTAAAGCATTTGGTGGGTCTTTAAGAAGATTTAGTATTGATACTGTTCTTGTTGGTAAAGTTGCACCATCTTCGATAAAGGCATATTTATCATTTACATAAGATAAAGCAGTTATAGAATAAACTAATCCTTCTTGTTCTTCTACAGTTATTACCCTAAATTTTTGAGCTTCTACAGTATTGTCTTGCAATAACCAAACAGTATTTACATTTGGAGTCTGCGAAAAAGCAGATGAAACTGTTATAACAGCACCAGAAATACTTGAAATTGATTCAGTCTCTACAGTTCCATCAGGCAATATTACTGATAAAGTTGGACTGTTTGTTGTAGGCAAATCAGTTGAAGCAGAGTCATCTACAGTAATTTGCGTTGTTGTTGCTGCAGCAATTCGTCCTCCTCTTCTTAAACCAGAACGAACAGGATCTGCAATATCTATCACAGAGCCGGGTCTTACAATAATTCCTGAGTCAACAGAGGTTGCAAATGAAACAACCTCTGATTCATTTTGTTCAGCAAATAAAATTGCTTTGGCTAATCTTCTTGCCTGACCCCTACTCGTACAAGCAAATGCTTTTACTTGTTTTATAATTACACCTAATTTAGCTATAGCAGCAGTATCCTCATAAACCTCATAATCAATTTCTCTACTATCCATATTAAAATACGAAACAGAAATAACAGTATTTCTGGTCTTTAATCCACTTCCTGAATAACTAAAACCTGCTTCTGTTATATTAGCTAAATTAAATAAATAGCTTGCATCTTTTGGACTGTCTTGTGCTAATTGAATACTACCTGCTGACCATATTGGCATACACCTCATAACACCTGCTAACTCATTTATTAATCCAAATGCTTCATTTGAAGTTTGTATATTTACATTGCAACTAAATCTAGCCTCCTGACCTCCAAATCCATCTGAGACTAAAGTATTTGCAAATTTACTAGCGGTTACAAATGAAAATAAATCAAGAGAACTGTCAGTTATATGATTTCCAAAACCATATCTTGTATCAGTTAAAAGATCTAACAAAATCATTGCAGGGCACGAACACCATTGAGCAGCACCCATAACACCATTAAAAATATAACCATCAGGATAAACAATACGACCAGTAGCACTATCTACAGTCGGAGTCCCAGACGCACTAGCACCTGCTCCGGGAATCCTTACTTTTATTCCTCTAATACGATATTTTCTGTCTGGTATTGATTGGAATTGCATTGAATCCAATCGAAGTGAAGCATATGCACTATTTGCATAAGTTGAAGCATCATCTATAATTTCTGCAAAACTTGTCCAAATAAAAGCATCTATTAAAGTAGATGTTGAACTATCTGCAGTAATTCTTGTGACTCTTATATCTACAGGAAAAGCACCTGTAAGATTTACTCTGTAATCTCTTTGGTAAGCATCAGCAGATCTTCCTGTAATGGTGTCAGTAATAATATCAGTAAATCCACCAGAATTATATTGAACAGATATTTTTAAAGATACAGAAGAGCCTAATAAATCTCCTTTATCAGTAGCTTTCTGTAATTGTGGAAATGTAATAGTTACATTAACCGCATCTACATCTGAATTTGTTATCTGTCTAGTAACTGGTGTGGAAGCTGTTACTGTACTGCCAACTGCAGTTATTGAAGAACTGCTTTCAATACCAGTTATTTTTGTTTGACCTGAAGTTCCAAAGCGTGGATTAAATGTAACATCTTGAAAATTAAAATCTGTTGTATTTGGACTTGTAGAATCAGCTGTAGATTTTAAAACAGGTGTATCATTTAAAAAAACATCTTTTAATGCTGCATTATTGTAGGCAGTAGTACCTTGTGTTCTTCCTTCTTTTGATGCAGAAGCAAACCCTTCAATTTCTCCTTCTGAAATTAAATCAAGCAATGTAGCAAAACTTCTACTGTGTAAAGTGTCGGGAGTTCGTGTAGGTTGCGGTGGTGGTGGTGGACTACCTCCACCAGAACCAATAATTTTTTTTGGTGTATTTGTCATGCTTGCACCTGTTGAGTATCAACTGCTCCACTTATGACAACTGAACCAGTAATTATTTCTCCATATACTATAGGAACTGGTGTACCTGCTCTTGAAGTATTTTGCGTCCCCGAAAAACTAAATGACAGTTGAGGATCTTGTTCTGAATTAAAACCTTCAAATTTAGGTAAAGGAAATAACATTTCGCTGACACCAGATAATACAAGAGCAGCTCCAACAGCACTTGTTAAAGTTCCAAGTCCTGTCATAAATGCACTCCCTGCTGTATAACCTGTTAATGTTGTACCTGCAGCAATTTTTCCAGAGGCACTTACAGTTCCAAACATACCTGCACCCGGGAAAAGAAATGATGCACCAATTAAAGCAGCTCCTAATAAAATTCTTCCAGTACTTCCACCTGCTCCTGATATAACAGGAATAAAATGTATATCTTCTTGACCAATAGGATAACTTATTTCCTCTTCTGAAATGTCATAATTTCCGACCTTTACTTGATAATATTTTGGATTCATAAATTTTTCTACTTGAGGAAAATTATTAACAAGAAAACTTACTGCTTTTGCAAGGCTGTCTACCTTTATTTCAAACTCTTTGTGACCAATAAATTCTGCAAGTTCGCCATATAATTTTAATTTACGCAACATAACGATACCTACCTCCTGTGCATTTTAAAAGCCATTGAGAATATGGTTCTTTACAAGATAGTCTATCTGTTAAATGATGTAAAACATCACCATCTAAAAAAATAGCTACATGATTTAAACCTGTTGAACCAATTGACATTAACAATGTATCACCATTTATTAATTTTTCATCAGGTCTTAATTGTCTAAAACCAGTTCTCCAAGCACAACTTTCAAATAATGGATTTCGAATAAAGTCCTCTGGTGTTGTAGGTCTGTCCCAATCTTTCAATTCAATACCTTTTTCTTCTTTATACCAATCTCTAACTAAACTCCAACAATCAGTTACACCCCAAACCCATGGTCGACCTATTAATGGTGGCTTATAACCACAAGGCTCACAGTAACCCCAAGTTTCTGTTTTCGGATTAACAATGTGCCACGGTAAATTACTTTGTTCACAACTTATTTTATCTGCTTGACTGGCAACAGGTGGTGTAACAGGGTGACTATGAATAACAGCTGTTATTTCTCCTGTATTATCTGCCTTTATATAATCTTCTGGGTCAATAATAAAACATTGATGATCTGTCATTGAAAGATTACGACAAGGATAGTATCTTTCTTTTCCTCGAATATTTAATAAAAGACCACAAGATTCTTTTGGATCTTGGTCTTTCGCATGAACAAGTGCTTCCTCTTTCCAATTCATGCTATAAACGTACCTATTGATGGAAATTCAGTTCTTGTGCATTGTCTTTTCGGTGCTCTTATACCTGCAAGATCAAATACTGCTGCTAATTCAAATTGAACAACATCTCTATTTTCTGCAGCTTTTCTATCAATGTTATATATTTCCTGTGGAAATTCTGCTGTAGGGTCTGGTGTTCCTAATGGATTTGTACCTCCCGAAAAGTTAACAGCATCTAAATAACGTGCTAAAGTTCTTATTCTTGTTACTGTTGCTCCTGTTAAATCAATACCAGTTGTTACAGTGTTAACATTTAACAAAATTGCTGTAATAGTTCCAAGAGCATTGCTAATAGTTAGAGTTGGTCTTGGTAATTGTCCGTTTGTAAAAGCAAAACCCTCAGCCTGTATTGGCATTTTTATATATGTGTTGCCTGCCCAAATAATATCTCCATTATTATTTAAATTCGTTCCATTATGAAATCTGTAAGTTTGTGCAGACCCATGCAATGTTGCATCAGTTGTAATTGTAAATAATTCAATAATTGATGTAGGGTTGATCTTTTGAAGATCAGTAATTATAGGAGCAGTACTCATGGTTCAAAAACTTCTCTAAATGTTGCTTGAATTGTTGCTCTATTTAAATAATTTATTCTTTTTGTCCATAAATCACAAACAAACTTCTTTGCAGAGCTTTCACCTGCAGGGGTATAATCAAAACTTTCTGTAGAACCTCTAGCATCTAAAAAAGTTTCAATAGTATCAGAATCAGTTTCACTTACATTCCATGTGAAAATAAAAACTTTTGGATTTTGATTATCAGCTAATCCAAAAGTAATTCTGTGTTCAAAACCATCTGCAAAACGAACTACCCTTTTAAATGGTGCAGACCTTTTTTGACTGCCATAAGAGGGTTTTATATCAGGAAAAGTTGCCATTATGCTAATAAACCTCCGGGTCTTTTCTGTTTTAATAATTCTGATTGTATTGCAACAGATAAAACTTTTCCTAATTCTTCTCCTCCTTGGTCATCTCCTTCTACTGTTGAACCTGTTGCATCTACATTTACAACTATATTAGTTGGACCACCACCCATAGAATTGTTAGACAAAACCATTCCAGATCTTGAAGGAGTAAATAATTCTGGTCCACGTTCACCAACTAAGTAAGATTTATTTGCCATAACAGAACCACCATTAGCTCTTTCTCCTGAAAAGAATTTACCAATACCTCCGGGCATACCTGCAAGAAAAGTTGATACTCCATACTGAATTATGGCTCTTTGTATGGCTCCAAATACACTTGTAGCCACTTCTCCTAATGTTTTGGTTCCTTTTATTGCTCCATCAATAGCATCAACTAAACCTGTTTCAATTGTTTCAGCTATAGAACTATATAAAGTTTTTAATCTTTTTAATTGTTCTTCATTTTTTTTATCTTGTATTTCTTGTTCTTTTGCTATACCTAATTTTTTCTTTAACTCTTCTAATTCTTTTTTTATGTTTCTTATCTGTTCATTAAGTAAACCTGAACCTCTTTTTTGTTCTTGTTTTCTTTTTAATTGAATTTCTAAACGTGTTATTTCAGCTTTTATTGTTTCCTGATGCCCTTCTTCGATTAATTTATTTGTTTTCTTTCTTTCTTTATTTTGTTTTGCGATAGCAGTTGTTACTAAACCAATTAAAGAAACTAAAGCAATAAGTGGTAAAGCATTCATTGCAATTGCTAAAGCTCCTGTAGATATAGCTAATGCTTTTGTCGCAACTGAAGCTGTAGCATTGGCCTTTGCAAGTGCTATTGCACCGGCAGATGTTGCTGCAAATTTAGCAATAAGAATAGTTTTTGCTGCTGCTAATAAAGTAGTTGCTGCTGTTGTAGCTTTAAATGCTAAAGCTATTCCAGTAAACAATGCTGTTGTTTTACCAATAGGCGAATTTATAAAATTAGTTGCAACTTCAGTTAATTTAGTTAATGCTCGAATAATTGGTAATACTACAGGGGCTAAACTGTCGCCAAAAGCTCTTGATAAATTTTCTGTTTCATTACTTAAATTTTTAAATACCTGTGTCGGGTCATTCTTAAGTAATTCTTCTAATGCTGGTGCTCCATCTTTTTCTATTTTTCTTAAAGCTCTAAGTACAACATCACTTGTTAGTTTTCCTTCTGATGCTAATTGTTTAAGTTGCCCAATAGTTACACCGAGTTCATCTGCTATTGGTGCAAGTATTGTTGGAATTTGTTCAGATATACTTCTAAATTCATCTCCTTGTAATCTTCCAGAACCTAAAGCCTGTGCTAATTGTCTAAAAGCATTTGATGCTTCTGTTGTGGAAGCACCTGCTAATTTAGCAGCAGTATTAAATCCAAAAAATGTGGATTTTATATCTTCTATCCCTACACCTAAGGGTGCTAATCTTGCAGTTATATTAGTAATACCTTCTAATGCTTCAGTAGAACTTAATCCAAATGCTTTTTGAGCATCTGCAGCTATTTGTTGAGACTTTGCAAAAGTTCCAGCTTCTTTAGTTAATAATTTTAATCTAACATTTAATTTTTCAAAACTAGCGGATGTCTGTAATGCATTTTTCCCCATTAAAGCTATTCCTATTCCACCTATAGCAGTTCTTAAACTACCAAAAGCCGACTGTAGCTGATTTGTTTTATTCTGAACATTCTGTAAAGCTCTAGTAGCACCAGTAGCATCAACAGTAAGTTTTACATTAGCCTGAGCCACAGATAAAAAAAGTCTTTATTTTAGTTTACCTTAATTTTTGTTTTTGTCGTTGCTGTGCTCTTTTTTCTTCTTCAAATTTATTCTCATAATATGCAACCCAATATATCAACTCTTCTTGTGTTAATGACTTCCGCAATTCATCAACTGTTTTACTAAGTTCTGTTGCTAGGAAAAATTCAAAATTAAGCCAATTATCCCCCTTTATTCTTTTTTTGCTGTTTCTAAATCTAATGTAACATCAAAAAGGAAAAGTTCTAAATCATTAAGAACTTTTTCTGGAAGTGATCTTTGTAATATTGGTGCATCTGACATATCAAATGCAGGTGAACCATCTTCTTTTTGTGCCATCTTACAAAGAAGATGTGTAGAAACTGTAAGAGCCTCTTCTGAGCCTGTATATTGTTGGGCTTTTTGCCTGTCAAACCTTGTTATTGGTGGAAAATACAACTCTATTTTAGTTCCATTAGGAGCTTCTAGTTCATATTTTCGTCTGCTAGACATTTCATCTTTGAAAGCACCAATTAAAAGGTCTGCAGTTCTTTGATTTGCCATAAATTATTTATATTGCTGAAGTTATTGTGCCAGTAGGTTTAAATGTAATGCTAATAGTGTTTGCCTCACCTAAGTTTGAACTTTGTTCAAAGTTTGTAATAATTCCATTAAAAGATATTTTCTTTGAAGCACTACTGCTATCAGGGAAGAGTTCAAAAGAAGCTGTACCAGCATCTCCTGTAACTAAAGCACCATCAACAAAGGTAGCTGTTTCTCCTGAAGCAGAATCATCATAAAGTAATTCAGCACTTCCTTCACCTTCAATAAGACCACCTGTAAAACTTTTAAAGGTATCTCCTTGTGCTGTTGTTTCTTGTATGTCTTTTGAAATAGACATTGACCAACTTGTTGTACCAAGTACAGGGTTAACAGATGAGCCACCATCATCAAATTTGAGTTGCCCAACATCGCCTTTAACTTTTGCCATGACAAAAAAAAGAATTATTTAGTATTAGTTTAACCTTTTTCTGACTTTTTTACAGTCTTTATTTTTGCTTGTTGTTTTTCCATGTATCTTCGGCATTGATTATCCCAATATTGTGGCTCTCTTCTTCCTTTAACAGCTTCAATTACATCTAGCATTTCATCTGTAATTTCAATCATCATAAATCCTCATAAATATTAAATGTAATTCTTATTTGTGTTTGAAATTTACCTTGTGGACTAGATGCAAAAATTTCTGGACCAATAGGTGAATCAAAAATTACATTTGAAACTGTGACCCTATTGTATAAATCTCTTAGTCTTTTGCCAATAGTATAATTTGACCCTGCACCAATGCCTTCTTCAGTAAATATATTTAAAATAACTAATCCAACAATATTATTTGTAGCAGTACTTGTATCTCCTTGTGTTAAATATTCATTCGAACCAAAACTTGTTATACATTGAACAAAAGTATCTTCAGTTGTTGAATCAAACGACATATTATTAAATATGACAGGTATAACTGGACTGGAAGCAAGCTCTGTTGCCAACCTGTTTTCAATAGTTGATCTGACAGTATTTAAATCTAATGCTGCCATTTTAAATACCTCGTACTATTCTTTGATATTCTACTCTGGCATATTGTTCAAGTTGTTTTCCAATTAATTCTGGAAAGCCTGCAATTGTATTCTGTCTTGTTCTATAAACACCTCCCCAAGAAGGAGGTAAGTTTACACCAAAACAAACAGGCTCAGCATATTCGACATTGTTTGTAACTGTACCTTGAAATGGTTTTATTTCTGTCTGCCAAGCATTTCTAAGTTGACCACCCCCTTTTGGTTCACCCTTGTAAACAACACGAACAGGTGTAGCTTCTTTCACCAACAAAGTCCATTGTAAAGTTGTTTTTCGAACTAACTTTACTATTGCTTCTTCCATTACATCATCTATTTGATCTAAACGAATTTGTCTTGTCATAATTACCTCAAAATAATTTCAAAACTTATAGGAGTGTTATTCTGTTCATTAGTATTAACTGCAATAATTTTAAATTCAACACTACTTATTACAACTCTATCTTTTGTTGTTGGTACGAAATCTAAATCACTAGCAGCTATTGTTAATATTTTATCTTGCTGTTCAATTAAATCATTAACTTGTGATCTTGTTACATTTTCAAGTATTCCTTTTACTGTAGTGTCCTCAGTAGTTTCAGATATTGCCCCTGTTGTTGCATTATAAGAACCAGCAGTAACTTTGCGAATAGTTACATTTCCACCTAATTTACTAAGTGTTTTTGATGCAGCTTTTTTAAGTGCATTTGCAAGGCTCATAATAAATAAGCAATTACAGTTCCACTTGAAAGAGTAATACTTGTTATAACACCCTCAATCTTACAGTTTGATTTAAGATCAATACTTGTTAAATCGCCAGAAATATTTTCTGCTACTAACGTAGCTATTGCAGAATCTTTTAGTGCTTGAACACAACCAAATCTGCCTGTATGTGCAGCAGTATCATTTATGATTTTGGCTGCTGGATAATAAGTCATTGTCAACTCCTTTTAATTGCGACGTTAGCAGGTCCACTATGTCGTAAACCAGTAAAGTACCGTTCAAATAGTGGTGGTACTCTATCAGCACCAACAGCACCATAAAAATTCGGTGTTGCCTCTAGATTACCAATTTTTACGTTTTTGTAATCCTCTA
>VTLG01001467.1_pt1 | contig 11646 bp, 9 predicted proteins | sample 4694571 | NCBI WGS metagenome assembly VTLG01 (sample SAMN12604809, study PRJNA352737) | marine metagenome | biome: ENVO:00000447; feature: ENVO:00000209|ENVO:00000569|ENVO:01000036; material: ENVO:00002151; isolation source: viral sequences binned using virsorter ... | reverse complement strand
AGTCCCTTTTTTTAAATTAAATCCGTAAAGCCGAGCCTTATCAATTTTAGGGTCTTCAATTATCCAACTCTCAACAGTTAAGACTCCTGAAACTCTATCTTTATGTTCGTATGTAGCTTTGTGATGATTGTTATTTTTTAAAAAACTATAAGCACAATTCTTTACTGTATCTTTTGAAAAGTAAACATAGTAGTCATCTCCATTATCATCTACTCTATAGATATTTTTGTCAGGGATTAAGGCGGGTGAAATTAATTCACGCTTGTCTTCATCTATCTTCGCTAAGGTCAAGTTGTTTTTAGCCTTAGACATATATACCATATTTTCGTCTATGGCTGGAGCCGATACTAAGCTAATACAATCAATTGCCAACTCCTCTTCAGAAGGGTCAATAATTAATTCAACAATCTTGGTTTCTTTCATTTCTGAATAAGAGGCGTTTGCTTCTTCGCATTCTTCAAGAGTGTCATATTCACATTCTCCTGTTTCTCCCCATTTATATCCTTCTTCACATTTAGTACATGGCATATTATAGTCTTTGGTATATAATAGATTTTTAGTTAATATATTTGATTTTTAAATTGTAGCTCTACGTCTTATTATTGCAAGTCCATTCTGACTATCTGTAATATTATCGGAAACTACATAAGCCTGTATAGGTTCTACTTCTTGTCCTCCTGTTAATTCAAAAGCTCCTGACATCATTTGAGGGGCTGGGATTTGTGTTTCTGTTGTTGCTGGTGTTGTTGCTGGTGGTGGAGCCCCGCCACTTTCTGCTGACAGAATTGCTTTTACATTTGCAAGCCCTGCTACAATTGCCGCTCCTGCTGCTATCGTACCTAAAACAGGTCCCACATAAGGAATTTTTGCCATTGATGAGTAGGCTGCATTTGCCCCCTGAAATGTATCAATAGTTGCTTGTGTTACTGCGAATGCTTTTCCTGCTGCTGATTCTTCACCTAATATTTTTGACATTTCACCAGCAGTATTTTTGACTTTATTTAATTTTTGTTCTTGAGTCATGTTTTCCCAAGCGATTTCATTTTTTGCTGTACTTTTTACTATTTCCCCCCTAGCTCTAGCATATTTTATACGAATTTGCTCTTTTATTTCTTCAGCGTTTTCCATCAGCTCAACACTAGCTACTTCTTTGTCTTCCTGTATTTTTAATTCTGCTAAAGCTCTTTCTTGTAAGTTTTCAATTAATGCCAGTGAATTTTCTTGTTCTAAACTTAACAATAAAGCAACTTCTTCATCTTGCGCCTTTTTTAATTCTTCAGCAGCTTTCATTCTTATTTTTAGGGCTTCATCTGTTTCATCCTGTAGCCTTTCTAATTTCCATAAACTAAATGCTTCATCATCTAGCTTTTCAGATTTTATTCTTGCTTTTTCATCATCAGCTTTCTTTTTTGCATCAGCCTTATTCTTAGCTATTATTTCTAAATTTAAAGCCTCTACTTCAGTCATTAATCTTTTTTGTGTCATAGTAGATTGAGTAGTCAAGTCAATCAACTCCACTTCTAAAGCCATTAACGCTTCCTTATCTTCTATCATAGATTCACCCAAACGATTTTCTTCTTTTTTAGCAGCTATTTTCTTTTTCTGCATCTTTATAATATCAGCAGTCATTTTCAGTTCTTTATCCATTACTGAATTTATCGCTTCTAATCTTTCTTCCTGAGTTTTACTTTCGTCCATAGCTAAGAGCCTAGCCTTTGCGACATCTTGCCTAGTCTGTGCTTGAACTTTTGAAAACTCCATTTCTTCACGCCTTATATTTTGCATAATATCTTTCAATCTCATAGCAGCAGCAGCTTCTTCAGTCATTTCATTTACTACGCCTTTAATGCTGTCAGCAAATGCTTTTTGTTGTTCTACATCTAGCCCTGTTCCTACTTGTATTAATGCTTGACCATATTCTAACGCTCCTTCTTTTACAGTATCCCAATCAAATTTAAGTGCTGCTTGAATAATTTTCCCTGCTGCCTTAAACCCATCAATAACACCTGTCAGCCTATTCATTAAGTTTTTCTTAATATCTTCCCACAACTCCTTAATTGCTTTTTTAGGGTCTTTAAAAGCATTGACCATTGTTTCTCCTACACTAGAAAACAAATCAACCACAACATCCACAACAGCGCCCACCCCTGCCATAGCACGCTCTAACATTTCTGCACCTCTTTGTGTTTTTTTAAAGTAAGAGAATAAAGAAATTACTGCAAGAATTAAAGCGCCTATTCCTGTACTCATTATTCCTGCTTTAATAGAACCGAACATAGCTTTTGCCATTGGAATAACTTTACCAAAAGCAGCTTTTACACTATTTAAAGAAACACCCATCACAGTAAAGTTCCCTATACCTTCTTTAGCTGACTTGGCTTGTTCTTTTTGTGCATCTGTAAATTTCTTAACTTCTGTTGTTGCTTTTCCTTGCTGGGTTTTCAAATCTTTTAAAGCATTCTTTTCAAGTTTTAATTCAGTTGATGTTTTTTTTATTTTATCATTAAGTTTATCCATCCCTGCTACCCAAGCACCTTTAGGAATAGCATCTTGTTTAGCTTTTAACTTAATCAAGTCCTTTTCTAAGTCTGTTATAACGCTACCCTGAATTTCAATCTGCTCATTTACTTCCTTTAAGCTATTTGCCCAATCTTCAGTTTCTTTTGTAACTGATTTTATATTTGACTTTACTTCTAATACTAATTCTTGTGCCATAATTTTATTTTTATAAAGCTACTCCTGTTTTTATTTGTGTTATGTTTACGTTGCAAATCCATTCTAAGGTCATATCTGTTTGCCCTCTTACTGTTAAAAGAAAATTAGTGCCTGAAGTGGATGCTAATATTCTCCAATTAGTAACTGTTCCTGAAGTCTTTATTGTATCTCTTTCTCTTTGGATGCTTAGTGTTCCTGACTTATTAATGACTACGCCTCTTTCAACCCAACTTCCGTAATCCCCAACAGCACCCGAGCCTGAAGCCCCTCCAACTCTAACAGCTATTGTTTCTGCGTGAAAATATATAATAGCATTCTCAGGTACTACAAAGAACTCGCCTGTTGCATTGTTTAAGTAACTAGAAACTGTTGAATTGTTTGTAGTTTGCCTTCCGTAAATTAATTGAATCCCCTGTCTTTCGCCTAAATTATCAGCAGAGTCATTACCCCCTAAGACTATTGAGCTAGTCGCTGTAGCCTCACCTAAACTACCTAAGACTGTTGCATTGTTAACGCTGTTGGCTATTTCATTATTCTCACCATTTATTAGACAGTTATTATTGAAACCCCTTGTAGTATTTAGTGTTCCATTTATTTGAATAGTGTTAGAACCCAATTGAGTAGTATTTCCAGGTCCATTTAATTTATTATTTGTATTACTTATGTTCCTGTTTAAGTTTGTATTGTATCTAAAGGCTCTGCAGGTCCCTGTAGCTTGGTCATAGGTGTAACCATAAGCCTCACAAGTAACTTGATTTGCCATTAAGTCATCATCCCTCCCGTCAGTAAAAAGAACCTCACCTGTGGCTATTATCTGACTGGGCTTTAAGGTATATCCTGTTAAGTATTGCATTATGGTATTAAAATAAATTCAACTTTTGCTAATTCATTTGGTTTATATTCAATCTTATTAACTCTGAAAGACCTGTTCTTGATAAATACGGTATCATAGAATTTAAACGTATTAATGTCGGCTGGAGTGAGGTTTACTTTTAAAATCATAGTCCTAGTGTCAGGATTGTAAAGCTCATTAAAATAGGGCTGCCAATAAGTAAAGTATAGATTATCTGTTGGTGGCTGTCCTACTCCTGGTAAGAGTTGCTGACTTTCAAACACAAAATCTGTAGTAGTTAAAGAAACACTTGGGATGGTTGTTAAATGGCTAAATTGTAAAAACTCATCTTCAGTTGGTACAGCCGAACCCCCATTTTGTGCAGGAACTGTATAGGTACAACTAGAGAGGGCTTTCTTATAATTACTATAAAATATTCTAGGCAAATTCTCAAACCCTTCACTTGCACCATCTTCATTCATAGCATATAGTGAGGGTACTACAAAATCAGCATATTGTGACATTAAAGGTTTTGAAACAGTAGCAGCAAACGGCTCGGCTATTATTTCTTTTTCTCCATCTAAAACGGTAGGCATTCCATTAGTAGAAGTCGAAGCATCAATTTCTTTGCTTCCGTATAGATGTCCGCCTGTACTGTTTTTAAAGACTTTAAAGGCATAGTCATCATCATCTTCAACAAACTTAAAGATGGTGTCTTTATTCAAGTCAGTTAAAGGCTTGAGTTCCATTTGTGAAGCATCTATTTTGTCAGTCCAATCATGTTCAATACTCCTTGCAGCTAGAGTTAAGTTGCCCGTGTTCCCACTATTTGTGTTCTTTATAAATACATCAGTATAAGGCTCTATCAATATGTTATTAGGGTCTGATTCATCTAACATACTTACTAAGTTAAACATGGTCATAATTCCTTTTAAAAAATCCCATTGTCCTAGTTCACCCCTTAATGTTTGGAGAATTAAATTTGAAGTTACTGATGATATGCTTTGTGCGAAATTTACTGTTCCTGTTCCTGCAAGTTGAACTGTAGTAGTTCCATCTGTTTTGAATTGAGCTTGTAAGGTATCCGCTGGTTGCATTACAATAGTAAATGAACCCGTATAGTTAAATACATTATTTGTCGCAGGAGACGTAATTGTATATGCGTCTATAGGTGCATAAGGGACCCCTCCTGAACTGGTGTGTAGCCACTGAAAACTAACTACTTCTCCTGGATTAGCTGTAACAACAAAATCATAATTTATAGTGTATGTTTCATTTATTTGTGTTGCTGTTAACACATTAGTTGAATCGTCATAATTAGGTGGTAAAAAATAGTTCCAAGCAGGATACGGAATTAATTGTAAATTAGAAAAACTTGAAGTAGCAAGTGCAGGAGAAAGTGTGCCTCTACCTGCATATGCTGAACCACTAACATTTGCAGGGGAATTATCAGCCCCCCAATTAAAGTCCATATATAAGTTGTTAAAAACAGCACTATCAAAGAAGTTAGAAGTCCAATTAAATTCTGAAGCAGCAAAGATTTGATTTATCAAATACTTTAGTCTTATGCAAGGTCTAAAGGCGCTTTCTAAATTAGGCAATACAGGATTTCCTGTGACTGGCGGAACAACTGTAAACTGATGATTCCAATCTATGAAGGGGTATTTTAAAACATTAGTAGTAGTAGCTCCTGCGACTCCTGTATTATTAGCAAATGAGGTAATAGGTAAAGGGGCAACAGGTAACGTTCCCTCCCAACTCTCTCTAATATTCGTATAGTTATAATCATGCTCTAGTTCTGAAAAGTCTAAGTCTGAAAAAATCCTATCTTTTAAGGTATCAGCTAAAGCAATTACATCTGAATATAAATTAACATTATAGCTTATTTCACCCTCTTTATCTTTAACGTCTATGAGTCTTAGATAGCCTTCAAAGAGAATAAATCCATCTTCTTTTAATACACATTGAGTTCTTGCGTAAGGATTAAATATTAATCCATCATCAGCTCTTGTAACTTCAAACATATTATTGAATATCTGATTGTTTCTTTTTGTTGCAGGTAAGTTAAAGTCTTTGGAATATGACTGCACTTTTTCAGCTACATTTTTAAAATCATCTACACTTAAAGTTAAGGGTATGTCTTCTTCTTGATATAAGTCGCAAATAACTTGTCCATCTTCTAAATCAGAATATATTAGTGTAGGACTTGTGGCGCTTTGGGTAACAGATATGCTTCTAATTATTAATTCACCTGAAGTTCCATAGACAGCATAATCTATTAAAAAAACATCATTTGTAGATTGAGCAGTAAAGGTTCTAGTTATTTGTGATACATTTGTTATAAAAGAAGGGCTTGGACTATTTAAAACTGTTCCTGTATATGTTTCAAATGTTAATACTCCGTCAGCTGATGTAGTATCTATAGTAATGACAGCATCATATTGTGCGCCTACTATTAATCCCGATAGACGCTGATAGACTCCTGTATGACCTGGTCCTGCTATTGCATTATAAGATAGAACTAAGTTGCTTGAAGTTACGGCAGGAGCGGTTATAGAAGCCCACGGAGAACCTGTTGTTGTATATCTATACCAATTACCCAAAGCAGTAGGAGGACTATTGCTAACAGCATCTCTTGAGGGGTGAGGGTTATTTGTATTATAAAGAGTTGTGCTGTTTAATCCGATAAACAACAGCCCATTTACTATATATTCATTAAATACAGAACTAGAGCTAGAGCTGAATTGCCCTTTATAGGTTTGCGGATATACTATTAGTTGTGTACTCATTAGACCGCTTGTGTTCTTTTCATTTTACTCTTTTCAATTTCAAATGTATATTGTATAAGCCTGTCATTTGCTACTGTCTTTCTTGTATAACTAGAATTGGTAACTGTTGTAGGTTGTGCATAAGTATTTAGTGCTGAATAAAGGGGGTCAGTTTGATAACCTTCTAATACATAGACTTCATTGCTGTTAATTAATTGCTCAAACCAAATGCCTTCTTCTTCAGTTATAAAGTCAGTATTTATTTTTATCTTTTCCGTTGAATTTACTCTAAAGTTTTTCTTTCCACCTTTATAGCCTGCAATCTTAAAAGTGCTTTCATTCCACGTTCCTCCTAGTTGAGTATAAGAAGTTCTATTAGTCGTTATAGACCGAGTTGACTTCATATTGAAAGTATAGTAATCCCAAGTACCCCACGTATTAAGCCATGCAAGTCTTATTCCTTCAAAGCCTTTTATCTCAGGACAAAGGATATTAATTGTATGTCCGTTACTAATTTTATCACCTCCAATATTCATAGCTACAACAGTATAGTAACTCAATCCACTTACAACTGCTGCTGCAAAAGTAGCTGACCAATTTTGTAAGTTACCAGGGAATGCTCCAAAATACATTAAATTTATATAAGCATACGGACTAGGATTAGTAGACCCTCCAGTTGTCCACCCTTGCCTTATACTTTCCATGCTTATTATACTTGACGAGCTATCATAGTAAATTAGGCGCATCTCATAGACCCTATTAGTTGATGGAATAAAATTTAAAAATGGCAAAGTTCCATAATCTGTAATCCTTGCGTATTGCACTAGAGGTGAAGTAGTTAGAAATGACTTGCTAGTAGATGGCGCTGTAGTACTCATATAATAATGCGACATATCATAGCCAAAGTCATTCTGGAATACATCTAAAACATCATCATATTGGATGACTCCGTTGAACATTTTATATGGCTCAGTTGTAGTTGGGTCTAGCGTGGTAAAATCTATAACTGAATCTGTAGCAGTGTCTGCATATTCTATAAAGAAATTAATAGCAAAGTGCTTCATGGAATTCTCACTCACTGCAAATTTATCAATAAGATGAATGGGGTGCGTTTCTGCTGAAGATTTATACCTACTACCGTTACCAAAAGTTGAACCTTGATTATCAGGTTTTATGAAAGTTTCTAATACAGGTCTTAAGTCAAATATCCCCACTCCAGCATTATTAGGCGTAGTCTTAAAAGTTCCTATTAAAGCACTGTTATTACTTGGAGTGATAGTTTTATCACTTACGTGTACCTGAGCTATAAACTTGACCTTGAATTTATTGGCTACTATTGTAGGTTCTGATACTGCAAAGATTATTTGTTGTCCGACTGGTATAACTGAATATAAGGGCTTTTGGTCTATTGATACTGCCATAATTTTTGATTAGTTTGGTCTATAAAATGTTGTTAAGTAAGTTTCTATGTCTAGTTTTAATTTCTTTAGCATATCCTTTTTTAATTCTTTGTAATAGAACCCTAAAGGCTCTTGGAAGAAGCTAAGACTTTTAATCCCTTCCCTTTTTATTTTTTTACTTATTAGGTAAGCGAACCCCGATATATATTGCCCAGTCTTCTTAGACCTGCCTCTGCCTAATCCTTTTGGCTTAATTCCTTTTCGTTTAATCCATTTAGATAGTATATCAATTGGCGGACCTTTTGTTGTATAACTATAAGGGCTTGATTCTCTTGCTCCTGTGTAATCTGTAAAAGAGCGCTTCTTTTTATTTCCTGAAACTCCTTTATCTAAATACTCTCCATAGTCTTCCATGTAGAACTGAGTGCTAAAACCTGTTGCAGTAGGAACTACTTTAGCCCTAATTGACTTACCTAAAGCAGTATCTCCTCTTGCTTTACCCATAGAATCTTTAGAGGCTGCCATATTAGCCTTAGCCTTTCTAACTACATTGTCTCCAAAAGACTTTAAAAAGTTTTCTAGGTTCTTAGTTTCCATTATGCTATAGACGCTGCAAAGATTTCAACTCTAGGGTCAAAACTTACACCTACAGGCTGTACTTGTATAGAAGCTAAGTTCTCAAGAGTACCGAATGAAGGGCTTGTATCTTCTTCAGCTAAAGCTACTGCTTCTGCTTGCCCTAATATATGCGACTGTCCTGGAGTCAATAAGACTTGATAATTAGAAGCTGAAGTTACTATTGCTACTTCTATCCAAGCATCTGCATCTAAATTAGTTACCCTAATATATTTACATCTGTCTATGTCAATAGCTCCTGCTGATGTATAGGGCTGTGCGCCAAAGGTTGCTATTGTAGTTACGTTTCCGTTAATACAAGTTACTACTCTTTCAAAAGTATCCTCAATTCCTGATACTGATAAGGTATTGGTTGAACCCCTGAGCGCTCCATTTATTACTACGCTTTCTGTTATTGTTACTGTCAAATCTGCCATAATTTTTTATTTATATTTTTATTGTTATTTTAAATTTCTTCCAACCTATTTCTATTATCCATTTCCCTATTCTGAATTTAAACATTACTTGATTATTGGATTGTTAGCCATAGGAATCACAGTAGTTTGAAAATCATTCTCTACTACTATTCCTATTGAGAAAACCCACCCTGTCAAAAGGTTGTCAAATCTTTCAGTGAATGGTTCTATTGTAAATTCTCCCTCTGTAAAGTAAACAGGCGAACCACAATCTAAAGCTGCTTGTGTTTGCCATTTACTATGTCGCATTATTCCAATAATATCTATACAAATCTGTAAAGTCTGGGATAAAACTTCTTGCTCATTACTTAGATTAGTAGTTGATTGTAAATTAGCTGCTGTCCAGTTTGCTTTCTGAGATACTAAGTCCATAACGAATAGCTGAAAGTTGTACGTCAGTTCTGAAGGACCTGTAGATACGTTCACGGGATTTATATGAAACAGCGGGAACAAGGTGTTCTTGGATAAGTCGATATCCCAAATATCTCCTGTTGTAGTGGTTGTAATCTGTTTATGTTCAATCCCTAATTGCTTGAGGGTATCGATTACATTATTGTACGTCTTATTCGTTATCATGTCTTTTTACTTTATTTTGTAAATTTAAATCTGTTTCATAACTTAGCCAAGTCAAGCACTCTAAAAGTCCTAAGTTTGTTATTCTTTCTAGGTTTACAATTTGCTCCCCACATAACCTATGGAGGACTCCGAACCATCCCCATTTTTCTCCAAAGGATTCTGAGGCAATTGCATCTTCATTTCCTTCAGCGCCTGTATCAAATATGATGGCAAAATCCTCAACAACTCTTTTCCTAAAGCAAAAAAAAACCGTAAAGCACTTTGCACCTGTTCTGCTGACATCTTCTTCATTTGTTCGGCTCGTATAGTCAGGTCGCCTCCATACGCCTCAATAGTGTAAACGCCACTATCAGTCTTCTCAGTTACGGGTCTGTAAAGAACTGCCATCACTTCAGGTAGGGTCTGCTCTATTCCATTCTTGATAAAAGTCTCCAAGTCGGCATACTCACCGAGTGTAATTTCATCAAGGTTCGGGTGAAATCCGTACTCAACTCCTTCTATTTCAATTATCCTTTTTAAAGAACTATTCTCATCAGCTTGTAGCTCTGCTATCTTACCCATTATAACGGCTGCATCTCTTAGACTAAGCTGATTAATCAGTTGCTTAGGCATGTCTGACAAAGCGGCTATTGTTTCTTCTGCTTCTTTTGTTTTGCTTCCTGTTTCAATCTCTATAATCTGTAGCCAAGTTTCAAGGTTTACGTCTGCCCAAGAGTCAATAAAATTATAAGTTTCCTGCTTTCCTTCTTTTTTAATTTTTACTTTCATAGTGTATAATATATAATAGAAAAAGTGAATAAATCGTTTAAAATGTTATCTTTGCCCCGTTCTTCATTATTTCTTGTTTTGAAAAGGGGTGGCTTCTTGTTGATTGTCTGCCCCTTTTTTTTTATACTTGTCCCCTTATGTTAGCAGAAATGAAGTTACTAGGTTTACTGAACAAAATACTTTCCAGCATTAGGATTGTCTAAATGATAAATGACGTTATATCTAATCCCGTCAATGCTGTGATTCCAATTATCAATATATAATTTTGAGCCTTTGTCTTGATAGGCATAATTATTTAATTCTTTAGCTATGTTAGTAGACTCAGGCGTTATGATTAATTCATAATCTTGCATCCTTGTTATTCCGCTTTCAATAGTTCCTTTCTTGACTGGTTTAATATTAACGCCTAAATGCTTCAAGTCTGCTATTAGTCTTGGCTCTGCACTATCAGCTATTATCAGGCTTTGCCCTACTTTATCTAAAACTATTTGTGCAAGCTCATGACTCTTTAATCCATTCCTATAGATATGTTCTTTTAAATAAATCTTTTTATGTTTCTTATCAATAGCAACTTCTGTCAGACTATCGGGGTCTATACTGAAGCCGAAATCAAGACCACAAGAAGTTTGCAAGTCATTAGGATTAAATTCTCCAATACTCCAATTATCAAATACAACTCCTTCGGCACGCTCTAACCAGCCGCCCATAATTTTATGAGTATATTTCTTAAAGTTATTATGCTTTATGGTCTTAATACGCTCTAGGAAGCTCTGTGAGAGATTATCTTTATTGTCTAGGTATGTACTATGGATATAACATACATTGTCTCTAACGCCATTAAAACCACCTTCAACGCCCTTGCTCTCAAAGAACCTGTTATAAATCCAATGTTCTTTAGTTACAGGATTTAATATTAATATGATTCTATTTTGTATATTCTTTTCTCTAATACTTAAATCTATTGTATCAAATATATCTTCATCAATAAGCTCTTCAGCTTCATCTAATACCCAAGCGCTTATTCCTTGCAAAGACTTTAGGCTAGCCGTCTGGTTTCCTGCTGAAGTTCTTATACCTCTAAATAGAATATCAGAGTTATTACTTGTATTTAATACTTCGGCTTTGTTAATGCTAAAGACATCTTCAAAGCCTAGCAGTCCTATTTTTTCTAAGAACTCGGGAATGATTGATAAGTGAGCTGAGGTCATTGTGAATCTTGTAAAGAGTATTCTAATCCCCTTAGTCATAGTAAGTAAAGTCAGGAAGACTGTAGCTGCATAGGACTTGCCAGAACCCCTTCCGCCTGTAACTATAAAGTACCTAGCTTTAGATTCAAATAAGGGGCTGTATTTCTTATTCAGTATCAGTATCTACAAATGTTATTACAGGCATATTAATTGCTTTGTCGCCTGAAGTTATATCTAGCCTGTTTGTTTCATTCCATCCAAGTCTAGTCTTAGCTGCGTGTATTACAACTGAAGGCACTTTGTCTTTTA
>VTLG01007348.1_pt1 | contig 11648 bp, 5 predicted proteins | sample 4694571 | NCBI WGS metagenome assembly VTLG01 (sample SAMN12604809, study PRJNA352737) | marine metagenome | biome: ENVO:00000447; feature: ENVO:00000209|ENVO:00000569|ENVO:01000036; material: ENVO:00002151; isolation source: viral sequences binned using virsorter ... | reverse complement strand
GGGGAGCTTCGGCTCCCTTTTTTTTATTTATAATAACTAATTATGCCTTTTCCTACCACTAACGCTACTCAAGAATTACCAGCCGTAAATGAAATACTGGCGTCTGTTGGTCAGGCTCCTGTAACAACATTAGATCAAACCAACCCGGACGTTGCGATTGCTTATGATACATTAATCAATGTGTCTCGTGAAGTACAGGCTGAAGGCTGGACATTTAACACAGAAGAGTTTTATGAATTAACTCCAGATGGTAACGGTGAAATAGTAATAGCAAATAATATACTACAAATAGATTTACATGATGAGAAAGATAATCAATATGAAACAGTAAGACGTAATGGTAAATTATATGATAAAGTAAATCATACTTATGACTGGTCTACTTGGGATAAAGTAGCTTGTGATATTGTATGGTTATTTGATTGGGTTGATCTACCTAGACCTATTCAAGATTATATTACAGCTAGAGCTGCGGCTATTGTATCTAGTAGAATAGTAGGAGATGCTCAACAGTATCAAATACTATCTCAAAAAGAATTATTCAATAGAGCGCTAGCTATGGAATATGAATGTAATCAAGGTGACTATACCTTCTTTGGACATCAAAGAGGTAAGAAAGTCTATGATTCTTACAAACCTTATCAAGCACTGTATCGCTAATGGCAGCCGTAACACAAACAATACCAAACTTTTTAGGGGGAGTTTCTAATCAACCAGATGATAAGAAGCTACCAGGTCAAGTAAAGGAAGCTCTTAATGCTTATCCTGATCCTACGTTTGGTCTACAGAAAAGACCTGGTTTAAAATTCCTTGCAGAGTTAAAAGAAGACGGAGGAGCAGCCTGGGACAATACAGATCTGGATACTGCTAAATGGTTTTACTATAACCGTGACTCTGATGAAAAATACATAGGTTGTATAATAGGTAATGCTACACCTGCTAATGCTTCCATAAATGTATGGAACACTACTGACCTTGTTAAATGTACTGTTAACTATTCAACCACAACTTATACTATAACAGCAAGCGGTAACGCTAACTCTGGAAACAACGGAACCTATACTGGTGTAGATGTTACTGGAGGTAGTGGTAGTGGTATGAAAGTAACATTAACTGTCAGTGGTGGTGAAGTCACAGTTGCTGCTGTACACACAGAAGGTAGTGGATACCAAACTGGTGATGTTGTTACAATCCCTAAAGCAAATGCAGGTAACACACAGGTAGATCCTCAGCTGACTATAACCACTTTACATTCTAAACATTATTTAAGTGCTGTTACTTCTGAGGATTATGATGTATTAACTATTAGAGATACTAGTATTGTAACTAATAAACAAAAAGTTATAGCAAAAATCGCAGGCGATGCTTTTACAGCTGGTACTGTAGGCACTGTTAGAATGCAGCTTGTAGAGTATAGCCAGAAGTATACTGTAACTATTAATGGAACAGATTATAATACAGATACTAAAGCTGGAGATACACCTTCTAGCGACGCTGATACTACAAACCATCTAAGTGCTAAAACTATATTAACAGCATTGAAAACAGCTATAGATAATGCTGGTATATCTGGTTTAAATACTTTAGTCATTGGTTCATCACTGGAATTATGGAGTACAGGAGCTCCATTTACTTTAACTGCTACAGGTGGTAGAAGCGGAGATTCTTTATCATCTTATCAAGATGAAGTAGATAACAGTACAGAACTAGCACCTCAATCTAAACATGATAGAGTAGTTACAATTAAAAATACAGGATCTACTGCAGATACTTACTATGCTAAATTTATAGCTGACGATACCAGTGGTACTGCACCTTATTTTGGATCTGGTAACTGGGAAGAGACTCTTAAGCCTGGTGAAACTAAAGGGCTTAAAGATGATACTATGCCTCATCACTTGTATAGTACTGCTAAGAACACCTTCTCATTTACTCCTATAAATGGTTTACAACATAACGGTTCAGCTGGTGCTGAAGATACTTTAGCGGCACGTAAATGGGAAGCACGTAAAGTTGGTGATGATGATACTAACGAAGATCCATCTTTTGTAGGTGAGACAATTAAACAGTCTTTCTTCTATAACAATAGACTCGGCTTCTTAACAGGAGATAATGTGTCTATGAGTAAAGCTGATAAGCACTATGATTTCTATATGACATCAGCTCAAATAACTACAGATGCTGATCCTATAGACTTAAGTTGTTCTAGTACACAACCTGCTGATTTACATGCTATTATACCTACTGCAGGTGGTTTAATGTTATTCTCACAGAATCAGCAATTTATGATGTTTGCTGCTGATGGGAATCTTAAACCAAGTACTGCTATTATTAGAACCTTGTCTAACTATAAAATGGATACTAAAATAGATCCTATAGACATTGGTACACATATAAACTTTATAAGTAAGACACATGATACTGCAGGTTTTACAAGGATATTTTCATTAGTCCCGTCTGGTGCTGGATCACCCCCACAAGTTGTAGATATAGGACGTGTTGTAGCAGAGTATATACCTGTAACAATTGATAGTTTAACTGCTAGTACACAGAATAGTTTCTTATCTATGTATGGTAGAACTTCTGATATAATATATTTCTTTAGAACTTATAGTGATGGAGAAAGGGACTTAATGCAGACTTGGTTTAAATGGCAATTACCAGGTAATGTTCATTATGTTACAGTAGACTCAGATACCATGTATACCATTGTCAAAACAGGCACTGGAGGTAATGCTAGGTATAACCTATGTAGTGCTACTATGACTCAAACACCAGAAGAGACTATTATAGTTACAGCAGATGGTCAACAAGTGAACCCTCACATGGACTTCTACACTGCAGCTGATAATGGACTTGCTGGTGGCTCTAATAAGAAAGTTGTATATGATGCAGCTGGTGACTTCTCTAAATGCTATATACCTTATAAAGATATAACCTCGTTAACCCCTGTTATTGTTATTGCTGGTAATGCTACTTCTAACTTCTCTGGTACTACTGAGTCTGGTTTTACAATTACGCCGACCCGCGCCTCAGATGGCGACGGTACCTATTTCAAAGTCCCCGGAAAAGACTTATCCGCGCAAGCGGCAAACGTATATGTAGGTTTTAAATATAATTATGATATAACTTTACCTAAGCTTTACTTCAGACCTGAGCCTAATAGAACTGATTATACAGCTAATTTGACAGTATCTAGATGTAAATTCTCAATTGGTAAATCTAGTGTTGTAGGATTTAAACTTAAACGTAAGGGTGTACAAGCTGCTACAGAATCCTTTACAGGTGATGGCAGTACTGTTGCATTCTCACCTTCTTTTGATGTTTCAGATAAATCAGATATAGTAGTAAAAGTGAATGGAGCTAAGCAGCTTCTAACTACAGATTATACTGTAGCAGATCATGCTACACTTACTGATAAAGTTACTGTAACCTTTGGCTCTGCACCAGCTGGAGAAGTGACTGCAGGTAATGTTACAACACCTGCTGAAAGTATTGAAATCTATTTAGAGCAATGGTACACATTACAACCTACTCAGGATGCTAACTATTATCTAGGTGATGATGTTCCTATTGAAACACAGAATGTATTTATAGTACCTATACACCAACGTACAGATAACTATACATTAAGAGTCTTTAGTGACTCACCATTTCCTGTTGCCTTAACTTCTATGGCGTGGGAAGGTAATTACTCACCACGTTATTACAGGAGGACTTAATATGGGTCTATTTGAAAACAAGGCAGCAAAAGCTGCAAAAGAAAATGTTGAAAAACAGTATGAATACGATGTTGCTAGATGGGAATATGATTGGCAGACAATACAAGATAATTATGAGTATCAATCAGATGCTTATGATATTGCTTTATGGAATCAAGAACAGAATATAGCCTTTCAAGAGCAGAGAAGTCAAGATGAATATAATCATATGCTCGCTATGCGTGACTTTGATTATAATAATCAGATTGCGGCTTATAATGCTAGTGTAGAGGCTTACGAAAAACAACTTGATTTTAATAATCTAGCACATGAAATTACCTCCAATGATAATACAAGAGTATTTAATGAAAAACTTATTGCTATAGGATTTCAAAATGAAGAGGTAATAAATAAATTAAATGATGCTGTTGATGATTTCGGTTTAAATGTTAAAGAATTAGACTTAGCTAAGAAAGCGAAAGATTCTGAAATCTCTCAAAAAGCACAAGATCTTGGTAGAAAACAGATGACTGCAGCAGGCGCACAAGCTGCTATGGGTCAGACTGGTAGAACTGCTAGGAAAAATATGCAGTCTCAAATGGCCGCTTTTGGTTATCAACAATCAGCTTTAAACGAACTACTTGTAAGAGAAGGTGCTAGTTTAGGATTAGCATGGGATAAACAGAATCAACAATTAAGTAGAGTATCTACACAAACTGAACTAAATCAGCGTCAGTTACAAGAATCTATGAAATCAGCTGGAGCACAGTTTGAATCTGATGCCCAACATGCAGCTATGCAAAAATATTCTGCAGATCTTGCCGCTGAAAATGCAATTGCACCTGAACCTCAGTTACCCCCATTACAACCTGCACCTCTTGCGTTGCCTAGACCTAAGAGTCTACCACCACAAGAACCACCTAGTTGGGAACGTTATGAAACTGGTAAACCTATTAAAGGTTCTGTGGCTCAACCTGGTTTCTGGCAGCAAGCTGCCGGTATTGTTAAAACTGGGATACAGATTTATGCTGCAACAAAAGGTATACCAACTGGCGGTTCTGATGATAGATTTAAATATAATTTAAACCGTGTAGGTACATCACCATCAGGTATACCTAAATATACATTTAAGTACAAGCTAGATGGACCACATGGTCCTACTTGGACTGGTACTTCAGCACAGGATTTACTCGCAATGGGTAGAGGAGATGCTGTATTCCAAAAAGAAAAAGACGGGTTCTATTATGTTGACTACAGTAAGCTGGATGTTGACATGGAAGTCGTTACAACCTAACATTTAAAAAATGTCTCTATATAGTAGGTCTGCTAAGCAACGTGACTTTAATGCTAATGTAATAAGGCAACCCGATGCTTCAGATAAGATAAGAGCCCAAGGGCTTCAACAACTCAAATACATGCAACAAGAGCTTGATGCTAAAAACAAGCAAGCAAAACAGTTGCAAGATGTATTTAATCAAAACATAGAATTAGAGCAAAAGCTGAGAGATCAAGCTTTTCGAGATAGACGTGAGTATGGTCAAATCTTAGCTAAACACAAATGGAAGCAATATGAAACTTCTATTAATAATGCTAAGCAAAAACAACACCAAGCACAAAAAGATTTAAAAGCTATATTATCTCTAACTCAGTCAGGCGCACAGATATACGGAGAATGGGATAAGAAGAACAAGCAAAGTATAGATAATTTTGCTGCTGAAATATATAGAGATTATGGTGTCAATCAAGAAAAGTTTGATGCTATTAGAAACTTACAGTCTTCTGTCTTAAAGAATGACACGGAACTTAATTCTGCTCTTGTTAAGCTTCAACTCGAAGGTGTACCTTTAGATGTAATAGCTAGGATAAGACGTGGTGGTGGCTATATGAATCTAGCAGTAGGTAAGCTTGCTGCTAGACGTAGAGCACAACAACTAGGTCAATACCTTGCTCAAGAATCTAATACAGAACTTAAATTACCTGGTAGTGATACGCCAATACAGCTTTCTACTGCAAGAGGTCCGAATTTAGAAATAGCATTACAAGAACTAATTTCTAGATATTTTAGAGATGAAAATGGTGAACAACTATTCTCATCTAAAATGATGGAATTAGGTGGTGTAAATCAATTAGTTGATCAGCATAAAGCTACTTGGCGTAGGAGAGATACTGAGCGTTCAGCTAAGGAAGAATCTAAAGATCAACATAAATCTACTGTAACTTTAATTAAAGATTTTACTGGGTATAATGCAGATCTTGGTAGAGATAGAGGAGCCGAAGGTTATCCTTTATTAGTAGAACATTTAGCAGGCGGACCAAATGCAAGTGCATCAGCCTTTAGAATAGCTAAAAGAAAAGTACAAGCTGCAGCCGTACAAGGTTTAAAGAATGGAACTCTTAAATGGGAAACACTTAAGGGTTTAGAAACATTACCTGTAAGCCATAAAAGTTCTAAGAAGAAACAACCATGGTCTCATTTAAATCCTGGTGAGTTTCAGGAATTAGAAAAAGCAGCTTTAGCTTTTGATACGCATGAACAAAATGCTGTTATCTTAAAAGAACAAGGGCTAAGAGAAGAAGGTAGAGAGTATTATGAAAATATGCTAAGGCTTAACGAAGAGTATGAAGGAGAAATACCTACTGAGATTCTCCAAAAAATGCTTGGTTATGGTACAAAACGTGGTCATCACTTTGAAAAAGGTGTACAATATCTACAGAAAATACAAGCTTATGGTAACACAGTTATCAATGATAAAGTAGGTGTTGCTGCTTTACTATCTAAATCTGAACGTGGTGAAATCATAACTGATGAAGATATTAACAAGTGGAATCTTAGTAAGTCTGTCCAGAAACAGATTAGAGCTAGAATAGCTAAATATAATACTTGGTTACCAGAAGAAGGGAAGGACGGTACTAGAGAAAGACTTAACTATAGAATTGAAACTGAACTTAATCGTATAGTTGATAAGAAAACTAGTTGGAATGAAAGTGTAACCTGGAATGATACTAGAATACATGCACTACAGGAAGCTTCTAGATACTATAGAAGTGCTAGAGAATCTGGTAAGAGTCATGAGCAATCATATGTATATGCTAGAGATATGATTACCGAAGATATCAAAACAGGTGGTAAAGATGGATATTATATTAAAACATCTAAGAATGGTAGGCATGAATTTACCGGTGCTCTTGCTCAGAAGCAAGATGTAATTGAAATCAATAGAGCACAGCTTGGAGAAGAATTAACTAGTAATCCAAACTTTATCTATAGTAAAAAATATATAGATACTAGTGATTTAAAAAGGATTTCAGGTAAAGCTAATAAAGGTTTATATCCTGAAATGCATGGTATAGCTATGGTTATCCAGAAAGAAACTAATGGTAGAGTATCAGCTGTTGATGTAATGCAAGCTCAGTTACAACAAGTAATTAATGAAGAAATTCAAGCTAGTGGTGCTGCAAGTACTCAACTATTACCTGACGATTATGTTGAAAAATACAAAAAAGCTAGTACTTATATATCTCCATTTGCTCAGAGTTTATTAGAATCTTACAATCTAGTAGATATTAATAAAGCTGCAATGGCAAAGAGAGAAGATGGTTCTAGGACTGCACCTGTTTATACTCAACCTATTATACAAAACGCTCAACCTATACTAGAAGATATAAAAGGTAGACCACCTACTGCGAAAGAAAAGTTTTATTTAAAACATGCTAGCGCAGCTATTAATAATACTACTGGTATTTGGAGTAGTGATTTCAATATGCATGATCCTGCTTTACTAAATCTTAAAGCTTTTGATGTGTTATACCAAAGTGGTAGGTATAAACAGTTAAAAAAAGAAGCAGCACAATCTAACAGTAGTTACCAGAGGATGATGAAATGAGTGAAGATATTAATAACAATTTAGATTATACCGCAGAGTATGAACAATCTGAGTCGTCTAAAGCTCAAGACGCTTTTGAACAAGAAAGTGCTGACTTTTATAGAGATTTAGAAGCAGAGGCTATTGAAAATCAAGAGCTTCAAAAACAAGCTGAAGAAGAGGAGAAAAGACGTAGACCTCTAACGTATAATATACCAATGGTCGGTGGTGTTGTAGAGACCCTTGATAACGTGGCATTAGGTGTAGGAGACTTTGCCTTTGATGCTGTAGGTCTTGTACCTTGGCTTAAACCTGTTGACCAATGGTGGGATAAAAACTCATATCGTTCTAAACATCCTGCACATAAGATGATTAGAGATGCATCTTCTGTTATTGTACCTAGTATGGTTGGTGGTACTGCTCTTGTTGGTTCTGTTAAAGCAGCGACTGCAGCTATGACTATACCTAAATATGCACATATATTAGGTAGTGTTGGTGCTTGGGCTGGTGTAGATACAGCAGTCTCTATGATTTCATCTCATTCAAAGACAGATGATAACTTAGCGGGAACACTAAATGAATGGTTAGGCTGGCAGATACCATGGGGTACATTGCCTAGTGATAGTCCTGATATTCGATGGAGAAAGAACGTATATGAAAGTGCTGGTTTGTCAGCTGGTGTTGAGTTATTAGGCGCAGCCTTTACATTTGCTAGGAAAGCTAAGTTACTCCCAAGAGACGCAGGAGCTGCTGAAGCGATAGTTAAACGTGATGAACAGCTATCTCTATTCGATGATCCTGTTTCAGCTGCTGTAGAGCCACGTAGAGCTGCTAGAGAAGCTGCTCAAGATGATGAGTTACTCGAAGCTTTAAAGGCTGATCCTGAAGGTTTAGAATATAATGCTTTTGTCAATGATCTTGGTGAAGATGCTGCAGGTAAAGCTGTTAATGATTTAGAAGCTGATCCACTTAAAGCTAAACTTGATCATACAGAAATACAGCAGAATGTTAATACATTAAATGGTAGAGCTGCTCCTGTAGCTGATGAAGCTTTTCAAAGAAAGTTTGCAGCTGCTTTAAATAGTAATGAAAGAGCTAAGCAATTAGATCAATTGTTCGCTGCTATCTCACCTAATTTTGATGCTATTGTAAATGTCAATGGTAAGGATATACAGATAGGCGCTGAGCAAATGAATAGGGCTGTTGATAATTTAACTAGTGCTATTCACGGTAAAGATCTCTCTTTAAGAGAATTTGAAATGATTGTAGACGATATGAAGTCAACAGTCTTTAATTCTAATACATTTCTAGATGAAGAGCAGTGGACTATAGCCTCTAAAGCATTTAAAAATGCATACGATAGAGTCTTTGATCCTAATCAGATGAGGGCTTCTGCTATGCTTACACAGCAGGCAGCTGATGCTGTAACTGATGCAGCGACTGGAGCTATGATGCTTGGTGATACCGTAGATAACAGTAGACAGTTTGAGATAATGTTTAAAAAACTTAATCTCTTAGGAACTGAAGTTAAAGCTAATGAGTATATAGTGAGTAAAGCTAAAGAGTATAAAAAGTTAAAAGCAACTGGTGATTCAAGTGCTATTATTAAATGGATGGATCGTCAAGCTGGTGACTTTGATGATTACTTAAAAGCTATTAAACATAATAATGGTATCCTAGAAAGAGAATTAACACGTATTGCTAAAGAACAACCATCTTATTTAAAAGCATTTAAAGAAGTCTATGATGCTACAAATGGTAGTGTAGATACTCTTGAAAAAATGCATAAGTTTACTGAGAAACATATTGGATTCCTTAAAAAAGGTATTATAGATCAAGACCCTAGTGTACCTAGTATGGTAGTTAAAGGTTTACACGGTGTTAAGATTAATAGTGTTCTCTCTGGTTTATCTGCAGGTACTGCTGCTATTGGTAATACTACATTAACAGTAGCAAAACCTATAGCTGTATTAGCTGGTGCTAAATTATCTGGTGAACCTGGAGTTTATAAGCGTGCCTTATATACCTATGGTGGTATTAGAGAAAACATCATGCGAGCTTTTAAAGTTATGAGGAATGAGTGGAACTTAGCTACTCGTTTTCCAGAAGAAGCTATGATGCGTGGCCGTGCTGATTTAAGGCAAGCTCAGATGAACAAGATGGAATATATGGATACTACGGCTGAAGCTTGGGAAAAAGAAGGTGAGTTCGGGAAAGTGGCTATGTGGAAATTAGCTAAATCTCTTACTTGGTTTACTAAGCAATGGTTTACAAAATATGGTACTAATGCTCTCTATGCTATTGACGGTTTTACTAACTCCTTCATGGCTAGTGGTATGTCAAGAGCTAGAGCGTATGATGATTTATTTGCTAAAACAAACGGTGCTTTCTCTGATGAAGCTTTCCGTGATCTTCAAAGAACTATATACGATCAAGCATTTGATAGTCAAGGGGTATTAAGAGATGAAGCAGCTAAATTCGCTTCCCAAGAGATAGCACTTAACTTAGATAATGGTGTTGTAAAAAGCTTTGAAAAGTTCATGGAACATACACCTGCTGCTAAGGCTTTATTTATGTTCCCCCGTACAGGTGTAAACGGATTTGAAGTAGGTTGGTCATTTAGTCCATTGAGTAATCTTGGACCTGCTATGACAAAAGCACGTAATGTACTTGGTGCTAAAACCTCACAACAGAAACTAGCCGCCTTAGCTGAGCATGGCTTAGATACTATGAGAGATCCAGATATGGCATTTGCTACTCTTAAATCTGAGTACATTGGCCGACAACTTATGGGTAGTGGCATAGTTCTAGGGGTTGGTATGTATGCAATGGATGGTAATATAACAGGTTCTGGTCCTCAAGATGATGCTGAAAGGCGTCGTATGATAAATGAAGGATGGAAACCATTCTCAATTAGGAATCCAATTACAGGTGAATGGAGAAGTTATCAAGGATTTGAACCTTTTGCTACATTAATGGGTCTTACTGCTGATGTAGTCTACCAATCTCATCGTGTTGATCAGGCTGTTACAGAAGATCTACTTAGAAAGATTGGTCATTCTATTACAATGAATATGACTAATGATACTTTCCTTAGTGGATTTGAGCCTTTAGCAGGTCTTATATCTGGCGATCCAGGTGCTTGGACTAGATTCTGGGCTGGGCAAGCTAATATGCAAATACCTTGGAAAGGTCCAAGAGATATTCTCAATAATGTTATAGCTCCTCAACTTAGAGATGTAGAGAATGATTTCGGTGCATACATGAAGAATGCTAATAGATTCTTATTCTCGGGTGATGAAAGTTTACCTAAGATGGTTGATGTATATACAGGTAAACCTATTAGAGATTATGAAGTATTCACTAGAGCAACTAATGCTTTCATGCCTATATTTAAATCGAATGGTGGTATGGAACCTTGGAGGCAATGGTTATTATCAACTGGTTGGGATGGTCTGAATAAAATCCGTAGAGATAGAAATACAGGACTACCTCTATCACCAGAAGATAGACAATATATTAATAACTGGATAGGCATGAACTTTAGCCTTGGGCCACAGATTCAACAGTTAATGACTGAAGGTGACGGTTACTGGGATAAGTTCATGAAAGAGTATGTACAAAGAAGAGGTCTTAGAGATCAAAGAGATTACCCACTTAAGAAAACTTTATTATATAAGAGGTTAGATGAAATCCATAATAGAGCTTTTGAAGCTGGATGGGATGCTTTAGATGCTCATAGAGATCAGAATTATAGTACAATAGGTAGAGAAATTAAGAATAGAGATAGAGAATTAGGACGGGGTGACCTTAAAGGTGCTCAGAAAACTCAACGAAGGGTTGAACAGTTACTACAACAAACTCGGAATAAATAGGCATTATGGCTACAACATCGAATACTATGGCAGGGATAAATGGAAGTAAAACTAATTTTGCATTTACATTTCCCTATTTAAAACAATCAGATTTGAAAGTAGAGCTTATCCATTCCACTCATGGTAGTACTACATTAGACAGCACAAAATTTACATACGCCAATGCTACAACAATTTCGCTTTCTTCAGGTAGTGCAACTAACTGGCAA
>VTLG01006922.1_pt1 | contig 11648 bp, 9 predicted proteins | sample 4694571 | NCBI WGS metagenome assembly VTLG01 (sample SAMN12604809, study PRJNA352737) | marine metagenome | biome: ENVO:00000447; feature: ENVO:00000209|ENVO:00000569|ENVO:01000036; material: ENVO:00002151; isolation source: viral sequences binned using virsorter ... | reverse complement strand
TGAACTCCATAAGCAAGTAAAGCAAAAACGGCTGCCGCCAACATTACTGCCGCACCAGCTGCACTCATGAAAAACTGACCAACCCTCATGAGAGCATTTGCCAATCTACCCATACTCTTAGCAGCTTCCATGGCCTTTTTACCACCAAAACCAGCTTTAATTTGTTTGAATGATAATTTCTTTTTACCTGCCTTCTTATCTCCTTTCATGGCTTTACCTACTTCTCCCATACCAAATGCGGCAGATATTCCAGTGCCTATTCCACCAAGCATGCCTGCACCTTTAGCTGCTACTTGTCCTCCGGCAGCTGCTCCTGCGGTTCCTGTTGCTCCAGCATTACCTATTTTAGCAGCTGAGTTACGTCCTAAAGCAGCAGTTTCTGCTTCAATAGCCATAGTACTTGCTGTAGTTCTACCAATATACCACGTTATAAGTTCACCTAAGTGTCTTAAACCAGTAGTAATACTAAACATTGTATTTAACACTCTGAATTGTATAATCAAACTAGTCATTCTAGGACCTAATATTTCTAATGTTTTTCCTAAAACTTGTATTGGTATCAAATAAGCTTTGAGTATGCCCAGCGCTGTTTTGCCTTCACCAGAGAATTTAGCAAGGAATTTCACACCATCTTGTAAAAGCACCATTAAAGCTTTTACAGCTTCAACAGCTACTTCTTGGATAGTTTGACCAAACGCTGTTAATTGTTTATTTCCCTCTTCCCCTTCTACAATAAGGTCTTGGAAAGCTGTTATACCATCAATAATAGCACTATGAAACTCGTTCATAGCTCCATTAGCCCTATCTACGCCATCATTATAAAAGAAAATCATTTGGATATTATTTTTCAAAATTTGTATTTGAGAAGACATAGATTCGTTCTGAATCCTGACCATCTCATCTAATTCTCCACCAGCATTTTCTACATTTTCTACAGCTTGAGCAAATTCATCTGCATTTTGTACCAAGTGAACAAACGCAGTAGCACCACGCACGTTTAAATCATCAATAAGACTCGTTAGGAGTTCAGTGTTGCTTGCTGCATCGGGCCCAATAATATCTGAATATTCCTTAGCTATTACAGTTAAGTCCTTCATAGAGCCATCTGCCTTTTTAATCTCAAGTCCCATTCTAGCGAATGCTGCCTCATTATTGTCAGCGTGCTCAGCAAACTCAGCGAGAGCCTGCCTTAGACCACGACCTGCAATACCTGCTTCAAGTGCACGGTTGGTTAATACAGTCAACGCACCCAGTAATTGGTCAACAGACTGACCGGTAGCAGTAAAGAACGGCATAGCGAATTTGACAGCACTAGTTAAATCTTCGTATTCAATCAAAGATTTCTGAATTACATGTGCAAACTTATCTGTGATTTCTGCTGCTTGGTCCATTTCCATACTGAAACCCATAAGGGTCTGTGTAGTTAATTTAGCTATAGTATTATGGTCACCCTGTACAGCCATAGATAATTTCAAGGTTTCTGGTAATACCTTTGCAGCTTCATCTGCTGATAAACCAGCCGAAGCTAACTGATAAAGACCTTCTGCACCGTTCTGCATTTCTAAACCGAAAGTCTGACCAAATTGTGTTATAACTTCACTTGTTTCAAATAATTCTTTTTTAGTTAGATTAAACACAGAGTTAGCATTCATCAATTCTCTTTCAAATTCTATTAGTTCTTGAGTATTTTGTTGTAATTTATAAAACATTGCAGTTAATGCAGAAATAGATTCTCTTAAAGCATTTTGGAAATTATTTTTTAACGATTCAGCGAATCTAGCGGCTGCTTTAGCTGCATTTTTCATCCTTCTTTCCAATTCTTTCATTGCTTGGTCTTCTCCAGCAATAGCTGCCTTAACTACTTTATGAGCTTGTGCAACTTCCATTTCATATTTTTTAGCTTGTGCTTCGTGTTCCTGCATGGCTAAATTATATTCTTTAACACCTTCACTAGCATAATCATAAAAATCTTTAGCTGAATTATAAACATCTTTAAAGCCCTGTTCTTCTGCATCCAACTGTTTTTTTATTTCTCTATGTTCTTCTTTTGTTAATAAACCATCATCCTTTTTCTCTTGCATTAATTTTCGAGTCAAATCAATTTCTTCCATTCCATTCCTTTTTCTTCTTGCAGCATTCTTCATTTCAAGTTCTGCTGTTTTTGTCACTTCTTTACGATATCTGTCTCCAGCAGGACCATGTTTAAATAAATTCTCATTCATTTTCGCAAAACTAAATTTACCACTTTGTACTTCAGACATTTGGTCCGTATCAAAAAGCTTAATCATTAAATCAGGGGCACGTGCTTTAATATGTCTAGCAAATTTCATAAAAGCTTCATCACCAGCTTTAAAAGTATTTGCTAATTGTTTGTCAGTTTTAGCCGTTCCCATTGCTTTTTGGGAAGCTACAAATTGTTTCTGAGTTCTACCAGCAGTTACTTTAGCTCCTATATTCATTTTACTCATAGAAGCAGTAAATTTACCTTTGGCTTGAGTTAAACCTTTACTTAAACCTTCTTGATGTTTTTTCGCTTTTTTCTCAATGTTAGCCATTTCCTGTTCGGCTAGTTTTCTTTTCTGACTTGCCGCTCTAACGGCTTGAGAGTTTAGTTTTTTGTAGAGCTTTGCCGCTCCCGAACCGACTACCTGCGAGGCCTCACTCATCGCCGATTGTGATGGAAAGGCTAATCCTATAGCTACACGAGCTGCAAATACTTGTCCTGCGAAACCCATTTTTTTAATACCTTATCCTAGTCCACTAAAATCTACATTTCGCTTTTTACCTATCATATCATCATATTTAGCGCGTTGTTCTAAATATTTTTGCCAAGTTTGGCGTACTCTAGGCTTATTCTTTGACATTGTCGCTATGTCTTGGTCGTCATAACCATCCATTGCGTGCAATAGTTCATATTCATTCAATGCTGCAAGTAAACCTCGCAGTTCCATTCTTGGAGTCCTTTTAATATCTTCCCAACTCATGCCTAAATTCTTCATGAGAGGGATATAAATTAATACCGCATCAGGCGATTCCGTCATCAGGGAGTAAAATTTTCTGAATCAGAGCTCTCTATACCCATAATGTGGTTAGATATTTTATATCTTAGAGTTGTAGGTAACATACCCCAATTTTCCTTCATAATAGTTGCTTTGGCGGGTTGTTTTGAATTAGCTTTCTCTATCATTGCTATAATTCTTTCATTACCTATTTTTGCGTATTTTTCTAATTTAGCGTCTTCAGAAAGGCTGTCATCAACAGCTGCCATTTTAGGTTCTTCTGCTTCAACTAATTCACAAAATTGAAATGAGAAATCTTTTCCTCTATATTCTACGCTTCCTGTTTGCACTTCTTCAGTAAATGCAATAAGTTCTTCTATGCTCCATGTCGATTGTTTTTCTTCTTCTGTCATTTTTAATCAATTCCTTTTGTTGTTAGAAGGGGAGGTCAATCCTCCCCCTCAGGTAACTACTCACCTATCTATAGGCCTGTAGTTGTTGCTGTTACGGTAGCAGTTGTACCGAGTAATGGAGTTACGTAAGACATAAATTCCAAAGTCTCATCTGCTGTACCATCAGCGTTTAGTGACACTGTGTGCGATTGAATGCACGCATTAGGCACTGTAAATACTTCTGCACCGTTTTTCAACTCTAAGAATAACCTGTATCCGTGGGTTTCGGTTGGTTCTTCCAATCCATCCCATGGGTCAGATGAGCCACTGATTCCCCAGCGGTATCCATCGTTGAAAGTTAGGTCCCAGTCCATATTTATTTTCTTTCTAGTTAAGGAAACTGTTGTCTCCTTTTTAGCTTCAACTTTAGCTACTGAACGTAGACCGAAGTATGTTACATCTTCGTCTACTGAACCAATAGATAAGTCACAACCAGTTAAATCTAAAACTAAGTTACCAAAAGCGTCATTAGTTGTAGATGTTACGACACCACTAGCTAAAGGCATAGCGAAAGTCCTATAGTTTGCTGCTGGTGTAACTGGGGTTGCTGCGGTTGTTCCGCTCCAGTGTAAACCAAAAGCGCTTTCAGTGCCAATGTAAACATTTAAATCTCTACCTAAAAAATAAGTCATGCTTACATATCTCCTGCTACTAGCGTATCTAAGTCAAATGTATTAGCACCAGTAACCGTGACCGGTTGAACTGAAGATGCAAACTCTAAAGTCTCATCTGTTGCGCCATCTGCATTTAAACTCATAGTGTGTCCTGTAAATGTACATGAGCGTAGCGTGTATACTGGACCTGCGGCTGCGTTTTTGAGTCTAACATGAACTCTGTAACCGTAAGGTCTGTTTGCTGCTGTAGCCCCTGTTATAAATTTAGGGTTTGTGCGTCCGTCTCCGAGTTTCCAAGCTGAGCCATCATACTCCAAACCAAATCTTGCACCCATTCTATTAGCATCAGCTGAGCTTCCCATGAAACTTGCGCTGTCTGCTGGTCCATTGAACAGTATATCAAAATCGTCGTTTGTCTTTTTCTTGGTAATCGTAACGGTATTCTCGTTCCTTAATTGAACTTTGCCTGTGGAAACTTGACCAAAGAACGGACCAGTGTCTTCATCAGAGATTCCAATACTGACATCAACGCCAGTTACGTCTGAGAGTAAACCACCACTAGCTACAGTTGCTGATGCCATGCTTGGGAATGTTGCAGCTGAATCTGTTGTTTTATCAGCTTTATTGGATGCAACTCCTACAGCACTATCTGCGACTACACTTTCTGTAGTGACGAATACTTCAACGTCTCTTCCTAGGAAATATACCATATTTAATTTCTCCTTTTATTGTCTAGACAACATTACATTAACATTCCACTCGATTACTTTAATATACTCGCGTCTAGTATATAAAGCTTATGCTTGATTAAGGACTGTACAAGCGTAGTTTCTTGAAAACTCTACTCTGTTTGCCGGGTTCAGCAGCAGCTCCAGCTCTTCCACCAGCCATAAACGGTACTGCCCAAGCTCCTGTGCCGGAGTCAAATGCCTTACCTCCAAGATTCCACCAAGAAGGTCCACCTTTTAACATTTTCCCTTTCCATGAGCTCATATTTAAATGACTTTGCCAATTTTCTGATAATCTCTTGGTATCTGCTCTCATTAATTCCATAAATTCTGAATCTCCAGCTACTTTCTTTAAATGTTTTTTCCATTTGTCACCAAGTTCTTTTGCTATTGCAGTTGGTAATTTATAAGACATAGTTACTCCACCACCAACTTGCCCCATTATATCCATGAAATTAGTACTGATTAATTGTTCAAATAATATTTGCTCGATTGCTCCATTTTTAGTAACTTCACGAACTAATCGGTCCATAAACACATCTGCTTTCCAATTTAAAGCTGATTCTGCACTACCAGTTAAAGCCGACATAATTAAATCTAAAATTCCAATAACTTTTAAACCTTCATCAGTTTCATAACCCTCACCACCAAAACTTGTAACTGTTGTTTCAGTAACCTTTGCTCTAGCATCTACTTTATTACTAAAGGACCAACCAAAAGATATCATACCTGCTTCTTTTCCATCTTGTCCTTTAATCTGCATCCAATATGGTGCCATAAATCTAAAATCTGATACACCTAAATAATCAGCATGAGCAGCACGTGATAAAGTTTGACGTACTTGGTCTAATATATTATACTCAGCGGTTTCTCCCTTTCCAGCCTCTCTCATCTTTTTTGCAGCCAGTTCAGCCTCATCTAAAGCCTTTGTCCACTTTTTAGTTTTATCTCCTAAATATTTATTAATTAAATTTATCTGGTCTTTATTTATTTTATCTATAGCAGTTTTCAAGGCCTTCGTATCTTTAAGAGGGTTGTCTACCGTCCCTAAATCTTTTAAATTTTTATAACCACCCTTTGTTTGAACACGCATTAACGTTACTTCAGTACCTGACATTTTTTCCATATATTTTTCTAGTTCTTTAGGGTCTTCCCATTGACCTGCTGCCTCATCCCAAAGGTCTGTAACACCAAGAATGGCTCTTAAGTCTTCACCATACTCATTATCTATACTTGCAGCATAATACATAAAATGTTGTTCAGCACTAATTCCTGCTACATCTACAGCATTACGTGTACCACCTGCTTTAGAAAGTGCTAAGTTGTCTGGTAAATTACCTATACCACTATCTTTTACCATTTGTTGACGATTTGGGTCTTTTTTAAATTCAGGAAAGTTTTTTGGTCCATTCTCATTTAATGCAACAAGCTCTTTATAATTATCCATAAGTAATGATAATCCTAACTCCTCTACAGCCTCAGCCCAATAATTAATATTATCTTCTTCTCCTTGTTGAGCCTTAGCGTCTGTATGGGGTTTCATAATGTCCCCTAAGAGTCCTTTAGCTAATGTAGCAGATTCTGCTTCCCAGTCTGGTGCTTGTTTAGATAACCTTGTTCCTCCACCTTCTATTTTATATTTTTTAGAACCCCTGCTAGTTAGATTTAATCCACTTTTATTTATTTTATAATTTTTTCCGTCTAATGTTCCTTGTATATTATCTAACGTTTCTACTAACTCTGCCCAACTACCAATTTTATCACTAAATAAATGTTTCTTTTGTATGGGTTCCAAATTTTCTTGTAATCCCTCTAATGTATCTTTATCAGGAAAACCAGAATCTATTAAATTCCAAATAGATTTTGCCATAGTCATATTCATATTAGGGATTGGTTCGGTAAAATTACCAAATTTACCTTTTGTCTTGGCTTGAAAACGAGCTAATAAACCAGCATATTGATATGAAGCTTTGTATTGATGTGCAATCCAAGGATATATAGTTTTAGAAATATAACCATCCTGTACTGCTTCTTGAGTATTTGCATCAAAAGAAGCTGATTCACCTTTTACACCTTTTTTAGCCATTGCTTTAATAAAAGGTTCTTTAGTTTTACCAATCATAGGTCCCCAATAAAAGTAACTTGAATCTAACGTTTCACCGCTTTGTTTATAAGCTAAATCTGAAAACCCCACTTCATTCATTAATGCTTCCATACCAGCTATTCTAAAGGAGGGTATAAAAGGAGCATAACCTATAGTAAGATTACGATAGTTATCTTGTATAGTTTTCATCTGGCGCGTGCCGGGTGTATAATTCTTATACGTCGTGCGCCACATACTTTCTTTCATTATCTAAAATTTTCGAAACTGCACGCCATTGTAGCACTACTTCCCCATAATTCTAATTCTGGTTCATATCCCACATCTGTAAACCCTGCAAAATGGCGTTCTATAACTTGTACCTTAGTGGCATCAAAAGTTATATCCATGAGGGTATTAGCTATATTTAGCATAGCCCAATTAAGTAATCTTCTTTGTTTATATACTTCAGCACTACCACCTCCATCGGGGGTGATTGATTTTGAAGATGCTTTATCTACTAAAACATTAAATCTAAAACCTATTCCGTAAATCTCTCCAGTCTTATCTGCTCCACCAAAGGTAGTATTCTGTCCCATAAACTGAACATCCGTACCATTAGCAATTTGCTCTACTATGATACATGGGTAAGTTATGTCTACTTGGGAGGGATATTGTCCAAACACAGTAAAGCCAGAAAAGTCCGTTCTAAGCTGGTCTATAATAGCGCGTTCTATAGTATTAATAAAATCAGCCATATGCCCTCCTTAATGAATCTCTTCTACCTGTAGTTCTTACACAATTAAATATAATATAGCCGTCAGTCATATCTTTCAACGAATGAACATGCCATGATAAAGATTTATAATATTCTACTTCTTTTAATTGAATAGTATCTGAAGCGTCTGCGGAAAATGTAACTTGGAAGCCTTGTGTATTAGCTTCTACATCGAAACCTGAGCCAGTAGTTGTAGTGACTGCGTATCGACTACCTGTTTGATAAATACTAGTACCATCACTTAGACTTCCTGTAGTAAAAGGAACATCTACTGTAAGCCATGTACCATCTATAGGGACAAAATTAGCATTGTCATAGTCTAAATACTTTGTACTATCTTTGTCTCCTCCGTTGTAACTTCTAAAAGCATTTAGTTGAATACTTCCACTGCCCTTTATTTTAAACCTTAATCTATCAGCTTCTAGAGTATTAACATTACCAGTCCAAATAAAGGTAGAATCCCCACTAACTGTGAGTTTTACTGATTCACCATCAGAAGATATAACTCCAGAACCATTCTTTATCCATCCAGTTGTACCACTAGTTGGGACTGAATATATAGTTCTATCTTTAGCTATTAATCTATCCCATCCTTCTATCTCGTTAAAAGCTGTATTGTTAGTCTGGTCAAAATTAGGAAGGTTTTTAATAGTTGCTAAATTAGGAGTATAAACTCTAGCAGCTCCTATAATATTACCTCCTCCTTCTTGTATCTGATAATCAGCTGTAAGAGTAGGCCTTATAATGGCTGGTAAATCGGGCATTAGTAATTCGCTTCCACTTACCAGTCCCGTTTCTACGCCATAGTTGTCCTTTCCATAGATAGGTGGTCTATGGTACGTGACATATTGAGCCTGTTCTGTTCTATATCTTAAAGCTCTAAAAATACGGTTCATATTCAGGGCTCCGGGACGGACGCCTTGAGAACCAATCAAACCGGGCATTAATAGCCTCCGTTATCCCTAGTTCCACGTGGTACAGGATACATATTCTTAGTAGCGTCAACACCGACCACGTTCTTTTTCCAGTTGACATTACCAGTCCATGGGTTAGCATTATAAGTTGTTGTCTTAATACTTAGTCCCATCTTCATGACAAGTTGTTGTTCGGCTAATTCTTTAAAATGTATATATTGGTCAGCCTCATAGTAAACAGCTAAATCTCCTACCTGTATACGTTCTATGCCTATTCCATTTTGAGCCATAGAAGATAAATAACAAGTATAATACATAACTGCGTTATCGTAAGTATTGTTATCATTAAGGGTATATGTAGTGCCTACGTTCTCATTAAACCATTCTGCGGCTATATTAGCTAATATATCTAACGTATCATTGTCGAGTTCTTCTTGTTCGATACCTGCTAATAATCGCACTCTGTTGCGAAATGTCGTGTTCCATGTTATATCTACTGCCATTACATCATCCCCATGGCGCCTGCTCCACCAGCGGCTGTGACTGCTATGCCCACCCACCAGCGCAATTGCCTTCTGATATCATCTTCCCACATTTGATGGTGGTGTAAATGATTAGTAAAGAGTTTTTCAAACTTCTCCATACGGTTGAATACTGTCTTGACTCTTTCGTCCATACGTATAAGAAGCTCGTCTCGCTCTTCTACCTTCATATATAATCTAACCCCACTCTCATATTTAAAGCTTTCTCCTTAAGTATGGGCCACCACACTCCATATACCTGATTCTGCACATATAACATGAATTGATTCTCCAGTTACTTTATTAAATCCTACAGGTCCATTTACACCTGCTTTATACAATGCATCACTTCCTACTGGGTTAAGTGAAAAAGTATATCCTGATGGGTTAAATGTAGAATCAGCCCAATTGATAATATATTCTCTACCTACGGCAGCAGCCGGTAAATTAATTCTTGCTGTGGTCTGACCCATCCAATTTATAGGAGGGCTGTCAGTTACGATAGATTGTATTTTAGCCTCACCTGTAATATTAGCGTCTAAATAAGCTCCACCAGCGGCATTAGGTAAATACTCAGTTACTTGGCCTACTTGGTTTGTTATACCTTTATTTGCTTCAAAGGATATATTATTGTAAAATTTAGCTGTAGCGTTACCATTGTCTAAACGTAATTGTTCAGCTCCTCCTGCGATAAGAGATAAAACATCAGCTGCTGCTCTACCCATTCCTGTATCAACATCATTGTTAAATGTAAAGACTGGGTTGGTAGCTGAAGGGACTTCATTACGCATAGAAGCGCCGTTCGTTTGGTCTGCTCGGAAATGATTTCCGTCAAGCATAAATTTAGTGCTATTTTCTTCTCTGAGATATATCTTCATACCAGTTGGAGCATTTAAATAAGTTGTACCATCGTCTTTCTGTAATAAAGCATATCCGTTGGTATCTGCTCTCATATCATAATGTGAAAAAGAAGCGTAATCTGAAAAGTTATATCCAACAACAGCATTACCTATAATAGCGCTAACATCTGTATTAGGATAAACCTCTAACTTCTCATTGGGTCCAGAAGTGCCTATACCTAGATTACCAGCTTCAGTTAACCTCATCAATTCTGTTCCAGCACTTGATGGGGTTTTAGTATCCTTTTTCCACAAAAACGCGTGTGTCGTTTCGTTATTGTCAGAATCTATACCAAAGGCTACATCTTGAGGTGCAGTTATTTCCATATCATAACTTGCAGTACCTCTAATTAGTAAATCATCTCTATCAGCAAATTCTAATGCTTGTCCTAAAGAAGCTGTAGCAATATTACCGTTAACTTTAACTGGATTATTAAAGTAATGTAATTCGTTAGACAAATACGACACATCGGTACCTGTCCTATAAATACGGTTGGTAGTAGTATTATCTAATGAATAAGATGCACCTTGCGCAATAGCTACTCCCGCTCCCCATGCTGCCGCTGCTATACCGAAAGAAACACCACCGCCATCATCAGGACTAAATATAGCTTTTACTAATTGACTATCTTTTTTGATTTGTAATGAGGAATTTTCATTATCTGCATTTAAAGCCCAAGTTTCATCAGTGCCTCTTCTATTAACTAATTTTAGACGTGGTTCATATGCATCAATAGTTATACCATCTGCTCCATTAGTTGACACTTGACTGTGTTTAAATATAACAGAGCTTGGAGCATTACCTGATGCTGTAAATGTAAGACTTCCACCACTTGAGAAGTCTCCTCCTATTAATGGAGTTCCCTCATCGTTATGTATGTAAAGTTTATTAGAATCAGTTGATGTAGAAGATGGGCCTGCTTTAGGACCTATAGCTACATTGCTATCTCCTGTGGTGAATTTCTGACCTGCTTCATATCCTATATAAACATTAGAATCTCCTGACGTAGCATTATAACCTGCACGGAAACCTAACATAGCGTTTCTCATTCCAGTGGTTACTTTTCCTGCTTCACTTCCTAATATAGAGTTTTGTCCACCAGTAGAAGAATCCTGAGAACTTTTCAAAGCATCTTTACCTACAACTGCATTTTGATTAGCGGTGGTACTTCCAGAACCTGCGTTAGCTCCTAAATAAATATTATCATCTCCAGTAGTGTGACTATAACCAGCTCTGAATCCTAAAGTTACATTAGATTCTGCACCGGTGTGTAGTTGCTGTGCTGCTTGATATCCTATGGCTACATTGTAGTCTCCTGTTGGTACATTACCTCCAGCGGCTTGTCTACCTATAATAACTGAAGCACCCATGGTAGTTGCACCTTGAGCTGCATCAGTACCAATAACTACATTGTAATTATCATTATTAGCAGACATAGCATTCTGACCAATAACAACGTTATCAACGCCAGTTGTGTTAGAATCAGCAGCTAAAGTACCTATTGCTACGTTATGTTCTCCGGTAGTGTTAGCAAACAAAGCATTTCTACCTACAGCGACGTTTTCGTCACCTGTCGTGTTAGAATACAAAGCCTGTGCACCAATAGCTACGTTGTAATCCATATCATTACCAGCAACACCACGAAGTGCTGTATAACCAATA
>VTLG01017144.1_pt1 | contig 11650 bp, 21 predicted proteins | sample 4694571 | NCBI WGS metagenome assembly VTLG01 (sample SAMN12604809, study PRJNA352737) | marine metagenome | biome: ENVO:00000447; feature: ENVO:00000209|ENVO:00000569|ENVO:01000036; material: ENVO:00002151; isolation source: viral sequences binned using virsorter ... | reverse complement strand
AAAAAGAAAATTTTAAAAAAACGAGGTTTAAATTTAGTGCTGAATTGATCCCGTTTGAATTGGAATCTATGTCTAGTTTGATCGTTGATTTTTGGCATACGAAAAAAGGGAAAAAGACGGAAGCAGCCTTTGATCTTTTAATGGGTGAGAAGGGTTTAATCGGAATCAAGAAGAAATATGGTGAGGATGCCGTCAAGGATCAAATCACCTTGGCAATTGCGAATGAGTGGCAAAGCATCACCCTGAAAAATTACGAAACTTTCGCAAAAGCAAAAACTTCCTCATGGAATCCTGAACCAACAACGGGACACCCCGCACAAAGGGTATTTACGGCGGCTGGGGGGTTCAATTAATGGAGCCCCTATACAACAAGGCCTCAACCATCAAATTGTTGAAACGGGGTCTTAAATCGCCAAACCCATCAAACCCTGAAAGACCTCTATGGACATTGGCAGATTTAGATCAACCAAGTCCGGGTGCTCAAAGATGTATTGATGATGCAAACTCAAACCTTGCGATCTTCCCAAGAGGTTACGAAGGTGTCAGGTTTCGGAATTTAGCGAGAGAAGAAACTCCTCCTACCGAATCAGTGGAAGTCATAGACCCCAAGGACTTTCCAACATGAAAAACGCAGACTTACAAAAAGCACACAGTTTTAGAGATTTCAATTACCCAAAAAAAAGAATAAAACCCAAAAAACTAAAAACCACCGAAACAAAACAAAAAAAAGGATTTGGACAATGAGCTACTACAACACCACAGAAGAAACAGGTTCAGAACTTGCTGAATCTCATTCAAAAGCTAAAACACAAGAACAGGCAATTTTAAATTGCTTTAAAAGATCATCAGACCCATTAAGCCCCTCAAAAATTTTGATTGAACTCGAAGGTCTTGGTTGGAGTTATCCAATCACTTCAATAAGAAGAGCAATCAGTGATTTAACAACAGAAGGAAAATTAGTTAAGACTGATTCTTTTGTCCAAGGGATTTATGGAAAGAGAGAGCACCTTTGGAGCCTTCCTGAGTGAAATATCAAGAATTAAGCAACAATCCGAGTTTGCATCGAGACCCCCCTTGGAGTCATTTAAAACTTGATCCTCTTCCCATGTATCGAGATGAGGAAAGGCATCAATATTGCTGGGAACCAACAGGCGAATGGTTGGCATTTTCAACAACACAAATTGCAAGCCAAAAAAGTCCAGAGGCTTTAGCAAATATTGAAAAATATAGGCACATCTGGCAACCCAGAGGAGAGAAGGTTCATTGGTGCTTACAGCAAAGGATGTTAGGAGAAAAGAATCCAGACGCAGGTGATTATCAAGAGTGGGTGACACCACTTCTTGAAGATCCTTTTTGGCAAAACTTTGAGCCTTGGGCAGTCGAGTATATGCTGGCAGATTTAGAAAAATCTATAGGCGGTCAATTAGACCTTTTGGGATATGATCACGACAAAGGAAAATTAGTTTTATTAGATTTAAAAACCCAATCTAAGAAAAACGCAAGGCCATATTCAACAGATGCTCAACTTGGAAGTTACGTTGACGCTTTAGCAAATCAACATGGCATTGTTGTTGATAGTTGCAGAACCATTTGGTCAAGACCGGGAAAGTGTGTTTTCGGAGAAGAACAAGATCCATTGACCTGTCGGTTGAAATGGAAGGAAGCTTGGGAAAATTTTGAAGATAAAATTGAGGTTTTTTAATGGATAAAATTTTTATTCCTGTTAGAGGTCTTCCAGCCCCACAAGGTAGTAAGAGACATATTGGGCATGGAATTATGATTGAGAACAGCAAAAAAGTTAAACCTTGGAGGCAAGATGTCCGAGCTGCTGCCATAGATCATTATGAAGGAGACATTATTGGAAGAGCAGTTGAAGTTGAAATTATATTTTTATTTGCACGACCAAAAAGCCATTATGGAACAGGGAAAAATGCAAACAAATTAAAACAAAAAGCACCTGAGTTTGTAACAAGTTCAGCAACGGGAGATATTGATAAATTATGTCGGTCAACGTTAGACGGATTATCAGCGAAGGCGGGAGGAACTGTTATAAAAGATGATAGCTTGGTGGTATCATTAAAAGCCGTAAAAAAATACGCAAAGGAAGGAGAACTACTGGGAGCCAAGATTTCTGTAACTCCTTTTATTTTATCTTATTGACAATATGTCTTTAGCTTATTAAGATTAAATAGTACATTTCAACCACACATGTCACAAAAACAAGAAGCCTATACAGGCGATGGATTAGAAGTTCAACTTAATCCACAAACAAGCAAATTAAACGAAGCTTTAGTTGCTTTTCAACAAGAAAATTTTGCTACTTTAAAAGATGGAAAAGGGCAATATGGAGCTTATGCAACTTTAGGAGCTGCTTTAGTCGCAAGCCAACCTGCAACAAGTTATGGTTTGTCACATACACAAACATTTAATTATCAATTAATGCCCGCCGCAACTCCAGAAGGAGAAGCTGCTCCTTGGCAGGTTTTGACAGTTTTAATTACAACATTAAGACACGTTTCTGGAGAACAAATAGAAAGTCATTTTCCATTCCCTTTAAACATCCCTTCAAGAGGAAATCCGATTCAAGCTTTTGGAGCAGCAGTTACTTATGCAAGAAGATATTCACTTTTAGCAATTTACGGTTTAGCTGCTGTAGATGATGACGCTGACAGTTTGACTATTGAAGAAGATAAAAAAAATAAAAAACCAGAAAAAAAAACAGGCATCAGCAGAACACCAACCAGACCAGATTCACAAGTTAAAAAAGTAGAGGTAAAAAATAATGAATTTATAACTCCAGCAGCAAAAGCAGAAATTAGCGGAAAAATTGGAAACTTAAACGACAAAGATAAAGACAAAGTGTTGGGTGACTTTAAACAGCATTTCGACATCAAAGCCAAAGACATTTCGCCACAACACATAACACTTGCTGCACATGGTCGATTTTTACAGCAAGCTATCTCTCAATTAGCTTGAAAAAATGACACCAGAAGCAGCCGAACATGCTGCACAGCAAGTTCTTCATCAACTAAAAAACCGCACTTTACAAAATCAAAAAAATGCCAAGAAACGAGTACCAATTCCAACCTGCTCTTCCTTATCCAATTAAATGGTCTACAGGTGAAAACAGCTATGACGAAGAAGGGAAATTTCCACAGCAATTAGCTTTGGCAATTCCAGTTGAATCTATTCCTGCTTTTTGTGATTATCTAATGTCTTTAGGTGATACAAGCGAAAAAATTAAAACAGGTAAGGTTTGGGATTTTAGTAAAAAGGAAGAAGTAGAAGTTGACGTTGTTTGGATAAACGGAAAAGGTAAAGATGGACAATATGGATCTTTTGGAAATATCAATCCACAAAAGACCGAAGCACAGCGTCAAGTTCAGGATGGGAGGAGATCTTCTTCTGAGGAAATACCTTTTTAAGTAAACGTTGCCAACAAGAGTTAGAGCGTTGTAATTCCATCTGAACCAACTTCCCTTCTAGCTCTCCAATTCTTCCAAGACAATTTTTTAAAATTTCGTCTTTATACCAATTCTGTCTCCATAAAGAAGCACATAAATTTGCTGTCTCTTGATGATCGTCAGAAAGTAAAATAGCCCTCTCTTCAAGTTCGAGTTTTAACTCCTGCTCAAGGGAGGGTTCAACTATTAACCAATCAACTAACTTATTTATTGTCATGTATAAACCCGAATGGATTAAAGAAGATAATCAACGAGTTGAAAATATGAATCGCTGGTACAAACTTGATGGAAGGGAAAAAAAGACTCATAAATTCCACGCCCTTTACACAGGTTTATATGCGATCAGCAAACGACTTGAACTAGAAGACAGGATTGCAAAAGCTTACGAAGCTAATCTAAAAAAAATCCCGCTATGGGTAAGGCGGGATTGAACATTCCTCTTTTCTCTAGTAAGCAGATCTAATGCAGATCCAATTTTAAACTAGCTAAGTTTTATCTATTACGCCAGTTTCTTTGCCTGTCAGGTTCTTGACGGGCTTGTTCTTTTTCTATTGCATTGAGTCGGTGGAATATTTCACGAATATCAGACTGTCTTTTTGATGACCTGTTAGCAAGCACCATAAGCAAAGCACTTACCATCGCACCAATTAAAGCAGCGTAGATTTCATTCATTTACATTAGGCCAAGTTCCCTGCTGTATCTTAATCCATGCTTTTTGAGCTTCTATTAAATCAGGCTTAGATATATCTGGGTCATTAATAAGACTCCATAATTCGATTCTTTTATTTATAGATTCAACGGTGAGGCCGTGGGCCTTTGCTATTACTTCTTTTTGGCTTTGGCTTAGGAATTTCATTACTTTTTAACCATTTGTGTCTAATGTAGACATGTTTACTCGTTTTTCTATGGATGCCAAAGAAAAAGTCAAAAACCAAGCCAAGCCAGAAGAAAAAGAAAAAGTATTAGTTAAAGACGATCAAGACCAACCTGAATACCAAGAAAAAATAATGTTCTTGGTTTCTACAACTGCCCAAGGAGCTATTCTTTTTTGGTGTATTTGTGTGTTGTCATTAGGGTACATTAAGCTTCCTACAAGGATGTTTGGAATGGATATTCCAGACCAGCCAAGAATCGACAGTACTTTTGCTGCAGGTCTCCTTGGGAATATTTTGGCTGGATGGGGAATTAGCGTAGGAGCCAACAATGGCAACAAGAAAAAGAAAAAAGAGGAAGAAGCGTCTGGAGCTATACCAACAGGAGGCGGTTATCAAACTATTATTGTTAAACAGCCATTAGAACTTATAGCTAAACAAGCTGAAGTCCAAAGGGTTGATCCAATAACTAACCGCCCTATCGGTGGAGACGGCAAGCTTCAATGAAACGATTTCTTCTTTTGCTTTTACTGGCTGCACCCGCTAATGCAGATATAGGAATAAAGCACACAACGTCAGCAAGCCTCAAAGTGGACGGAGCAGCAGTCCAAGCAATCAGAGTTCCATCAACTTACGCTGTGTCAGGAAACAACATGAAGGTCACGACTGGCGAGCATTTCGGCAAGTTGACTGCTGGAACTGCTACAGCAGCAGCCACATTAGATGTAGGTGTCTACGAAATAAACACTGCTGGAAGTGCTTATTCTTTTGAGGAAAGTTGGCTTCAGGGCGATGCTATCCCAGCAATTGGAAGTGGTGTTGATGTCTCCGCAGGAGTTGTTGCTGATATGCCTGCTTTCGGTAATACCGTAGTAACTTCGGGCGGAGTTGCTGGAAATTTGGCAGGTTCTGTACTAAGTTCTGGTGTAATTTCTATCACTGCGGGAGGGGCTGGAACTACTGCAACGGCTCAATCAAGTTCAGAAATAAATGTTAAGTAGTGAGTAAAATATATAAGTTATTATTGCTTATATCCTTTGCAGGAACTAGCGTTTCTGCTGTTCCAGTTGTGCCTACATTTTCTACAGGAACTTTAAATAGCAGACAAGAAACTAAGACTGTGGTTACGGAAACTATCACCTCAGTTGATTACCGTTCAGGATATGAATACGTTGTCTCAGGTCACAATATCGAGCCAATTGGAACGAATGTTATTTCACCTAATGCTTTATTAAATACACCTCAAACCGTTGATGACATCACCTTCACATGGACATCAGTAGATATAACTCCAGCAAACAAACCCGACTGGGGAATAAAAACGGCTGGCAACGCTTTTTCATTTACAGAAACGCTAGCAAATCCGGGCTTGTCAAATGTAACCACAATAAACAGAACAACAACTACAGAATCTTTAGTAGAGTCTGTATCTGTCTTTACTCAATAACATTTAGTCAACCAGTATTTGCAAACTCAACAACTATAGCTTCTCCATCTGCAACATCACAAGGCAGTGTGATTAATCAAGGAATACAGGTTCAAAGTGGTAGCTTTATGTTTCAAGAATTAGGCGATGGAATCCGTTGCAGTGGAACGACTTTGACCATTAATCCCTTCATCTCAAAAGTCAATACTTGGAAAGATCCATTTGAACCTTACTACCAAGAAAATGTCTATGACGACAGCACAGATGCGGATGGAAACTTGTCAAATCCGGGTGGAGTTTTATACACAAAGCCCATCAGGACTGGTCAAGCAAAGAATAACTTAAGCTTCAATTATGGCATAACTGCCACGATAGCTGTGCCGTTAGATCGCCGCATGACTAATAACTGCGTGGCTGCACAAACTAGCAGGGTAAAGTATTTACAACAAGCCTATAAAGCTCGCAAATTAGATTACGCTTTAAGTCGTTTAAAGATCTGTGCCGAGCAATTAAAACTGGGAGTAGTATATGCAAAATCAAGCGAAAGTTACGTTGTCTGTGAAGATGTCCGTTTAGTAAACCCTCCTAATACGCTCCCGAATCATACGCACAGTATTGAGGTTACTTCCGAGAATCCCTCTGATCCTTTCGCCTTTCAGAGAGGCTCTTTACGGGAGGATTCTTCTTCCGAATAGCAAGCAATTTTTTAGTTAGTTTTTTAGAAAAGCTTTTGACTTTTCCTTTTAGCTGCTTTTGAACAAACTTGGCTAATGGTTGCCCAATAACAGTTACTCCAATAACTGAAGTAATAGCAATTGTTGATGTATTTACAAGGGTGCTTGGTGGCGGCGTGTATGAATTAATAACATCAAACAACGCTCTATCTTGATAAATGGTTTCACATAAATCACCATTTTTTTCATAGCGTAAAACGACTTTAGTTGAAAATTTGCCTGTAGCTCCGGGAGGAGGCGAGCCGGGTCTGGGGCAAGGTAAGTCAATATTTTGATCTGTTTTTATTCCTGACAAATCAACTTTTGGAAGTTCTAAACCTTTAGCAAGACTTTCTGTTTTTTGAGTTTCTTTTTCTTTTTTAGTTTCTGTTTTTGGTGTTTTTATATTTGGAGTAGGAGCAACTATTTCTGTTTCTTCTTTTACAGGCCCAACAGCAGAAAGACCTTCCCAATCAATCGCCATGCTTTCCAATGTGGGTACATTGCCATCACAAAGGATCAAATTTCCTTTCTCATCATTTGTCACTAACTGCTTATTTTTTAACGTCCTAGCCCTTACACAGCCGGGCATTTGAATAACTGGAAAACCTATATTGCTAGGAACTTGTGGATTTGATGTACGGATTATTGTTGTGTCAATCGAAGCGTCTGGTATTTCTCTTATTCCTATTTCTTCTATTTCCATTTAACAGTCATTCCATTGTCCAGCTACGTCACTTGCAAGGTTGCCCACCTGTTTTCTAGCCTGTCCAAAAAATATTCCTGCTAATACTGGCCCTACGATTGGAACGCTTGCTATAGCAGGGCTAACTGAAACGCTTGCACTGTCCGCAATCAGTTGACCATTGGAACGCCCTTGAGCCATTTTTTCAATACAGGCAATCTGATCTGCTGTAAGTGTTCCATTTTCTCCCTTAGGAAAAATTGCAAATTGAGCAACAGATTCCTTATGAACATGCTTAGTCTTTACGCCACCCGAAAAAGTAGGAGATTCGCTGCTTTCATAGGCAAGCATAGTTTTAGGATCATGTTGACGGGAAGAAAAACTCCACTCCTCTGCACCATCAGATTTTGTTTCACTTCTGATTTGAAGGCTGCTATAGGGCGTGGAACTTAGCTTGCTTATGTCAGGGATGCCTCCATCTTTTTTGGCAAGCATATTTAAGCTCATAAAATTACTTGCAATTAATCCAGAGGCAAGCACCAACGTACTTAGTCCATTCAGTGACTTGAATTGAATCATCTAGCGAACGGGTTAACAGGGCCAGTAGTTTGAGGCATTTTTGGCATTTCTGGCATTGCTCCCTGCACTAAAGCAGGAAGTTCTTTTTTAACGCCATCTAATACAGCATCAAAGATTTTTGATCTGTAAATAAAAGCCCCACCCAACCCTGCTACGCCCAAGATGAACGCAGCAAAGTTAATCCAAGTGATAATTTTCATCATGCAGGAGAAGCCTCACCATCACTAGGAGTTTCTGGGTTCTGAGTGCTTCTTGCTAACGCACCTAGTTCTTCGTTTATTTTTGTAGCTCTTTCTGCACTTTCTTTGAATCTATTTTGTAAATCTTTTTGGATTTGCTCTTCTTGAGCCATTTGCTTCCCAAGATCTTCAAGACGTTGTAATGCGTCAGACATAAAAAAATTACATTGCTTCTAAATTATAAACCTACTGTCTATCCCCTACCCTTTCGGCTAACACTAAGATGTTGGTTTTGTAGGCCAAGTCATTCCATCAGCTTCCCAAGGGAATCCACTTTGGTCAGGTAAATCTCTTAAAGCCTGTCTGTAAGTTTTCCATTCTGCCTTCTTATCATCTGTCAAATCTGGTGAGTTTACTGTCCATTCGTATTTATTTAAAAGTTCATCTCTTTCCCTTCGAACCCTTCCTTTTTCAAAAGGAGTGTCTATTACTTTTTGTTCTTCAGGAGTATGGTAAGGTTCCCAATAATTAGGATTATTTTGCAATCTGCCTACCATCACTTCTTCTGCATTCTCCTTAGAAGTAAATTCTTCTCTTGTCTCTGGATTGTAAGCAGGTAATATAACAATCCATTTCTTAGATGCAGCGTCAGTTACTTCCCATGTAGAGGTTAAATCATCTGCCACAGTAGCGGTCAGTGTCGCAGTCCGTAAAAAATCTTTGTTAATCATGGTTTTAATTAAAGAGCAAATTCAGATCCAATAACTTTAAGTCCATATTGGCTGTTATTTTGGTTGTAACTCCCAGCTTTTACAGCATCCCCAGGATATAAGATAAAGTCTTGGGCATCTCCTTGGTTAGCGTTGTTGTGATCCCTATTGACGTACATGGTCAAATAGACATTATTTAGTTTAGGTGGATAATCATAATAATAATGATGTATTCTCCCCTTAAAGTACTTTCCAGCAGGAACAGTGTAAATTACTTGATTGTTGCTACTCGAAACTACCATTACAGTGCCAGTCGGCTTTTCAGCTAACGCAACAACTGATCCCCCTGTAGAACCCGGTGCAAATGATTGTGTGTTTGTTAGTCCCATAATTTAAGTAGAAAGGATACCAGTTGTTCTTTGCTTCATTGTGCCATAAGCAGAAGATAACAGCGAAGGCTTCCATGTAGGAGTCCAAGTTTCAGACTCACCGTAATAGTTCGGGAAAGTTGCGTCAGTAGCACTACTCCCAAACTGTATTTTAACTCTATACGCCATTCCTCCAGCAGTATTATCACCACTAGAACCGCCATCTGTGACGTTATCCATATCAAGCACAAAACTACCGTCACCACTCGCAGCTCCGCACATCATCCAATATCGAGAAGTACTATCTGTAGGAGTAGGTTTCTTTAAAGGTCTAAAACCGTTATACGGACCAATGTGCTTACTACTCGTATTATCGTCACCAGTGACAAAATCTCTCCAGTCGAAACCACTGTCTCCACCACCTGATGCTGGTCTCCAATGAGTTACCAAATTCAACCCATCAGGATTAGTCCAAGTACCACTGGTAACTATTTTATCAAGTTGTTCTGCCGTACCTAACTGAAAAATTTGCATTCCAAACTGGGATGTACTTGTACCTTGCGACCAAGGCCAAGTTGCATAATAAATTCCAGAAGTATTTCTAAGTAATGCTGGTCTAAATCCACTATAAGCACGACCAGAGTTTCTTATTGGGCCAGCAGTACCACTATCAGAAGTCGAAGAATCCCAATAATTAAACCTTCCATCCGAAATCCGAAATAAACCTAATCTGTCATTACTACTAGCGTCAGTTGTAGATTTAATTAAGCAGTAATTATCTAAAGCACTGAAATAATGTTTACCATTATTAATCGTCCAGTTAGTATTGCTTCCATTAGAATTTTTTAAATTTATAGCTGAACTTACAGTGTTAGTTGTTGTATCTAAATGCTTATAACTTGAAAAGCTAGTACTATTGTTTCTCAAGATCAAATACTTATTTGAATAACCACCACACCAATTGTAATAGCTACTGTCAGCGTCCATTACTTCTGTAACGGTATCAGCGGAAGCGTCATAGAACTTCATGTGATTATATCCAGAACCAGATTCCGCATTATCTATATATTCAGTGTAATAAAAATCGCCTTCATCTTTCCCTAAATGTTCATCAGCCCAATAGATAGTTATGTTTGAAGTACTTAAACCTCCTCCATTTGTTTTGCTAAGTACAGTGGTACTTGAGCCTGTTAAATATATATTTGATCTAGTACTCATTGATACCCTTCCGCTTTCACCCATGGCGCTAGGTATTTTGTAATAATCACTAGCAGATATCAGATCAGCGTTTTTAAATTGACTGTTTGAGCCAGCACTGGCCTGTACTTTCAATCCTGTCCAATAAGCATTGTCTGAAGGAAACATTTTTAATGTTTGACTTGCCTTCATTAACAACGTGCCACCAATAGCACCTGAACCAGTTTGCTTCGCAACTGGTACATCATCTACTCTAAACTCAACAGCTTTTCCGCCGGGAATGGTAACGGCAATATCTCTTACTACTGCTGTCTGACTTCCTGACGTTGTTGCAACGGTATGACCATTTGCAATGTCTGAATAAGAAAGACTTCCATCACTTGAAAATTCATGTATTGCGTCAGCCATAAATCATTACCAGTGCATTGACAATCTGATTAGATATTAGCATTGGATCTACGTTTAGCACCCGCAGAAGTGTTTTAGTAGACCAGCGTAACTAGGAACAGAAGCAGGAAGGTTGGTAATATTTGAACCATCACCGTGAAGAGTGTCAGCATAAACATTAGCCCAACGATTAGCTGATGTTCCTAAATCTGAAGTGGAATCACTTTGAGGCCAAATTGTTCCATTGGTTCTTATATAAACTTTATCTTGATTATCAACTCTAAAAATAAATGAGTAGGCAGCAGTACTACCACCACCAATATATAAAGAGTTACTGTGCATCTGTATTTTACCGTAAGCATCTCCTGTCCAATTTCCATTAGAGAATCGAATATCACTATTTCCTCCAATACTTACAGCACCACCACCCCCAGAAAATGTTAGAGGTTGTGTAGCTGAATCAGCAGCATCAGATCTTAAGAAGCTTGAACCTTGAACACCATCCAACGTATCTGCATCTAATCCACTGCCAGCACCATCATTAGACGCTCCCCATAAAATACCTTGAGTAGTTGTTGATAACTGACCCCCTGTTGTAAGGGTGGCACGATCATTGTTATTAACTACAAACTTAACGTCGTGAGCACTTCTTGTTCCAATTTTTCCAGCACCATGACCAGTATGTGCAAACATTGAAGTAATGATGCCATCGGAGACTGATTTAACATCAAGCCTTGCGTGTGTAGTACCAGCTACATTGACTCTTGCGTTCCAATTACCATCATTGCTTACGCTTCCAGTGCCATTACCAAACTCATTATAAGAATTGGTAAAGCTATAAGAACCCGAAGCTGAATCATCAGCATCAGATCTTAAGAAGCTTCCGCTATCAATAGAATCAAGAGTTGTTGCGTTGACGTTGGTTAAGTTTGCACCGCTAATTGCTGGAAGTGTTGATGGGAAACGAGCATCAGGTAATGTTCCAGAATTTAAGTTTGAAGCGTTACCAGCACTAAAACCAGCAGCCGTTCCAGAACTTGTTATATAACCAGCACCATTAGTAATTGCAT
>VTLG01000379.1_pt1 | contig 11650 bp, 25 predicted proteins | sample 4694571 | NCBI WGS metagenome assembly VTLG01 (sample SAMN12604809, study PRJNA352737) | marine metagenome | biome: ENVO:00000447; feature: ENVO:00000209|ENVO:00000569|ENVO:01000036; material: ENVO:00002151; isolation source: viral sequences binned using virsorter ... | reverse complement strand
ATCACGCTTACGCCCTCTGATTTTCTGCGGCTGGTCAACACTTATGAACTCAATTAAATTTCCATTTAAGCTGTAAGACAATTCTGATTTATTATGATATTCTTCTGAATATAAATCTAGTTGTTTTAACAATTCCAACACATCTCTATATGCTGTACCTTTAAGGGCAGGTAATGTCTTCCTACATATAGTAAATACTTTACCTGTTTCATTAAGTGCTTTTACAATAAACAACTGACAAAGCGAATAAGTCTTGCTAGAACGCGTACCCCCCTGTAAGCACGTTATTCTAGCATCAGACTTAAACGCCTTGTGAAATACATTCGTTGTTTTAATTGTTGCCTGTGTCAATTACTTCAATTTTAATATCGGTTATGGATTTACCACCGCTTGTAATGTCCAGGTCTGCTTTCTCAGTATAGCCCCTGTTTTTCCCTTGTGTCTTTAAATAAAAAATTAGTTCGGGTGTTTTACCATCTTTAACCTTTTGAATTAAAGAGGCTTCTGCAATATCTAAATAATGTTCTCTAATATCAGATACCTGTTCTTTTAACTCTGGGTGCTTATCCATATAGTTATAAATCGTTTTCCTAGTACACCCTAAACTCTTACAAGCAATACTAATGAATCCACCTGCTTTTGTTATTGCGTCTTTTATTTGTTCTACTGTGTATTTATGTTTATTCGCCATTAATTATATTTTTAATTTTATTCACTATTTCTAATACATCATCTTGCTCCATTGTTCTACCACAACAGGTTTGTAAATTATCTTCTATTTCATCAAGAAGTGTTAGTATTTGTTCTTCTTTTTTTATTATGTGTAATTATGTATAATTATTCTAATGACTTTAAAGGTATATTTATTGCTTCTATAATAGCAAATTCAAATACCTTACTTTCATTATCGTATCCTATTATATCTTTCATTCTTTCTTTTAATTCTAACCATCTTTTAAATGTTTCTTCCGTTACTTTTAAATTAATTGTTTTGTCGAATTCGGTATCTGAGAATGTACCACTTAAATCATCTGTTTCGTATTGCTCCCAATCAAAATCAGTTAATTTAGAAAAGTTTTCTATTTCTGTTTCGTTATAAGGTAATGTATTTATTAAATCTTTTAAATCAAATTCTTCTGTCAGTTCTTTTACTCTTTCTGCTAATGCTATACTATCTGTGTCAAACTTCGTTTCATTAGTTTCTATTGCTATTCTAATGGCTTGTGCCTGATTTATTTTGCCTAAGTTATATGAATACGCCTTTTTTATATTTAAAGTCTTTAAAACGCTTAATCTGTGATTACCATTTACTACTTCGAAAAAACCTGTTTCTAACTCTCTAACAATGATATTTTCTATTTGTCCGTTTCTTTTTATATTCTCTTTTAGTTTTTCTTGTTTTTCGGAATCTTCTGTTTTGTAATTCCAGTCTGCTTTTACTAATTTGTCTAGTGGTAATTCTATGAATCCCAAGTTATTCCCCTTTTTTTCCATAATTTTGTTAGATACTTTTCCCATAATTTTATTTCTTTAATTGCTAATTTTATTTGTTCTTTTGAGTCCATAAATTTATTTATGTTTGGTGTCGTATGGCCTATTCTTTTTAAGATACCATTTTTAAATTTAAAATGCTGTCCGTAGATTGCCGGGTTCATCCAAGAAGTAAAATCAACAGAATAAAAAGGATATCTTAACATGGGTTTTACACCTACCACCCCCAAACCATGTATCTTTCTTCTATTCTTTACCTGCTTAAAAACATAATCTAGAAATGGTATAATTTTTTTATCATTTTTTCTGCTACCCGCTATTCCTCCTATACTTATGTATTCAAAATTATCCACCATATCAAATAGGTACTTATAATCTTTTTCTTCATATTCTTTTATATGATAAATAGGGATAATAGTTGCTCTTGTGTTTTTTAACAAATAATCTCTGTTGTATAATGTTTTTTTCTTTCCCCCCACATCTAACTCAAAGGCTAATTTAATTTTGTGTTTATTTATAAAATTAGCATAATCTTTCACTTCTATATCTATTCCCATTGTTAGTGCTTGAAACCCCCCACTATCTAATAAGATTTGTTCTTTTTCAAAATTAAAATCTATCTTCTTTTTTTTATTCAAATAATAATAAGACATTAATTTTCTTTCCCCCTCTAAACACTCTTTATACGATCCTTCTGCTCCTGCAAAATAAAACCTCATAACCAACTTTTTTCTTTTGCTTGATAATATCCTTTTGCTCTCAATTCACTTGCAGGATTGTTTAATTTTCCTTTTCCCCATTCGTTCATTGTTTCATCTCCATTGTAGTCGGTCATAGTGTCGTTAATTATAACATCAAGACAATCCAAATCTTTTGCTAATTTCCAAGTCTGTGCTTTATCTAAATACATAAGTGGTGTATGTATTGCTATATCAGTGTCAAGTGCTAAAGTCATTGTTACTGAAAGACTGTTAATAAATCTTTGTCTGCAATCTGGATAGCCACTAAAATCTGTTTCACAAGTTCCTGTAACTATATCTGTGATTCCCTTATTGAAAGCATAAGCAGTAGCAATAGTTAAAAACACAGCATTTCTTGCGGGTACAAAACTTGCGGGTAAATGCTCCAAATCTTTATGGTTTGAATTAATATCTTCATTGTGATTTGTTAAAGCTGAATTACCTAACAATCCTTTTATGTTTATTAATTCATAGGGCACTCCTACATCTTTACATATTTTTTTAGCACATTCTATTTCTTTTAAATGCTTTTGTCCGTAATCAAATCCGATTGCATATACATCTTTGAAATTTCTTAACGCCCAATATAAACAGGTAGTGCTATCTTGCCCACCTGAAAGTAATACTAATGCTTTTTTCATAATTCTATTAATTTAAAAAATTCATCTTTTTGTTCTTTATTTTCAAACACTCCTCTTAGTGCTGAAGTGGTTGTAAATGTATTATGTTTTTTAACACCCCTCATTTCCATACACATATGTTTAGCCTTAATAACACAGCCCACTCCTAAAGGCTCTAACTCTTTCATAAGAAAGTCCACTACTTGATTTGTTATTCTTTCTTGATTCTGTAATCTTCTACTATATGTTTCTAATGTCCTTGCTAATTTACTTAATCCAATTATCTTTTTGTCTGGTATATATGCAATATGTCCTGTGCCGAAGAATGGAGCTAAGTGATGTTCGCAAACAGAATGAAAAGGGATATTCGTTTGTACGATCATTTGATCGTAGCCCTCTGCAGAAAAAGTAGTAGGCTTCCAATCTGGTGGACTTAAAAACTCATTCCAGAATTTAATATATCTTTTTGGTGTGTCTTTTAATCCCTCCCTGTTAGCATCTTGTCCAAAGTATTCTAAAAGCCTTACCACATTTTCCTCTACCTCTTTTTCGCCAGATTCTTCCCACGGAAATTCTAACCACCTTCCTTTAAATTGTTTTTCTCTTTTATCAAATAAAAAATAAAAATCTTTTTTAGGATATAATTTTTTCCATTTTTTATATGTTGTTCCACTATCGTACAAATCATCTACAATAATATTTGCTTCTTCAGGAGTGTCAACTGCATAACCACTTATACCTGCTACAAATTGTCCACCTCTGGGTATTCCATAGATTTTTACTGCTTTGTGTTTTTCAAAAATATCTCCAATTAATAATTCTAATTTGTAATATATTTCTTCCCACGTTAATTTTAAACTCCTGTTGTTTGGTTCCATATTATTATTTGTAATCGTGTTGAAAAGTTATAACTATTTTCTAAACATATACTTGATACCAATTTAGTATTCAAATCTAATTCTTTCTGATCCTTAGCACTAGGCATTAAATAAACTTTTTTGTGCGGTATATTTGCCTTTTCTATTATATCGTATATTTCTTGTAAATCTTCTATTCTACTAACTACAAATTTAAAAATGCTTTTCGGTGTTAATGAATAAAAAGATAATGTATTTATTTTAATTCTTTTATTCTCTGGCTCTCCACTATTGGACAATTTAGGACTGCAATTTATTAAATCTATATAATTAAATAATTGTCCTTTGGGTGTTAGTGTTCCATTTGTTTCTATTTCAATAAAAGGTTTAAATCCTAATTGTTCTTTTAATAATTCAATAAAAGGCTCTAAGGCTTTGAATTGTAGTAATGGTTCTCCTCCTGTAATTATTAAATGTGCTCCCTTTATAAATTGTAAAGAATAGTTATCAATTAATATATTAACTAATTCTTGTGTTTCATATTGCTTTCCTGTTCTCCAGACTTCTATACTATCACACCGCCAAGTAGCACCGTGATGTAATTTTTTATCTTTTTCTGTTCCTCTACCGCCACACATAAGATTACAAGCTGTTAATCTAAGAAAAACAGCAGGTATTCCCATTGTTTTACCTTCTCCTTGAATAGAATAAAAATGTTCGCTAATTGCTATTTTCATATATAACTGTACTTGATGTTGTTTCTTGTAAAGATATTTTTGTTATTGGTAAACTTTCTGACACTAAATGATATATATATTGAGCCAGATTTTCAGCACTAGTCACATTATTTAATATGGATAATTTTAACGATTCTTTTTCCTCTTTTGTATACATCATTAAGTATTTAAGCAAAGGGTCTTTTTCGTGTATTAATAACGAATGGTCTAGTTTTTTTATAATAGGATTAACAATAGAATCAATATCACTAAATAGCATTGTTATTCCTGTTGCTTGATTAAATTCTGTGAAGTCAAAATCCATTGTTACATAATAAGTATGCCCATGTAAATTCCTACACTTATCATCTAAGTTTTCGTTTCTATGTCCTGCGTAAAAATGATATTTTTTATTTATTTTCATTTAGTTTTTTGTTTAAATTTATTAACGCATATACTTGATTGCATACGTTCTCTAAGTGTTTTATCCTAGCGTACATATTGAAAGATGGTTCATTACATTTTATATGGCAATCTCTACATAGTCCAACTAGGTTTTCTATATAATCATTTTTGGTTTTATTTCTTCTTTCTAAATGATGCACGTCTACAGCTTTAGAATTGCACATTTCACATGGAATAAAATCTTGTTCCACATAGTTAAAAAAATTCATATATACTTTAGTATGATTTTTCATTCAAAAAAACTAAGTGGCTTTGTACCTTCTACTAAGAACCTGCCATCACAAAGCGTACATTTTCTATTTTCTATTAATGTGACCTGAACACAATTACAACAGAATCTAAATACTTGCGACTTTGTTGCACTCTTATTTGGTTTTACTCTTTTTTCTATTGTTATCATTTTCCTTGTCCTCTATATTTTTTACTAGGTTTATTATTCTTACTATGAATTCCCCTACGCTTCTTTCGTTTCTTTTCTCTATGTATAAATACTGCTCTTTTAACCATCTGTCTTGCAACTATTTTGATATACCTTTTTTAATTTAGCTAGTGTTTCACGAACACAAGGACTGCATCCAGAAGGTTTTTTGTTTGCATTAAATACTTTATTATATAGCTTTACCATGATAGCTTGGTCTTGACCGCTTATTGTTCCCTTTAATCTAGGTAATACTGATTCATATATTTCCATTTCATCATCTGTGAATGGTCTGGAATAAGGAAATAATTTATTCAGTTTCTTTTTGCGTTCTTCACAGCCGCAGTCATCACCTAATACCTTTTTAGCAACCTTGTCTATACCTGTCGCTTTTAATACCTTCTCTACGCTGTCGCCTAATCCTTTACTTTTTTTCATGATATTGCAAATATAAATAATATTATTATTGCTATTGTTACTAATCCAACTATGACGTTGGCTATTATTTCTTCTTCTTTATCATTAAACATATTATTGCTCATTTATTAAATAATGTTTTACGTTGTTAATTGCCTTGTATATTGTTGCTCTGGATATCCTAGTTGCCTTAGCTAAGGAATTAAGAGAATGTGATTCTCTATAGTATATACGAAACAACTCTGCGTCAAACCAATATAAATCTTTTAGCTTATCTTCAATCCAGTCTAATTTTTGTTCTACTTCTTCCTTGTCTTTTATATTGTATTCTGTATTGTCCGCAGTAATACTTTCGATAGTTGTCGTTGTATGGTATTCATAGTACTTGTTATACTTATAATAGTATCTGCTTGTCTTGGAATGATATTGATTTATCATAACTCTAGCTATGTAGAATGTTAGTTGTTTTTTTTCTATTATTTCTTTGATCCTATCTTGATCGCATTTATATAATTCTTCAATTACAAAACTAAGTAAGTCATCATTGTTTTTATTACCTGCAATATTATAAGCCATATCTTTCAGCTTATCATAATTTTCAGTAAGGTAATCATTTAACATACTTTTGTTATCGAGGGTACATTCACCTGCTTCATTAAATTATATTCCACGTTTGTTATTTTACTAATTTCAACTTCACTAATTCCATCAAAACAATCAAACAGTTTATTATAAATATAATTTTCTATGTTATCATTTTTTTTCAAAACTCGGAAAATAAAAGACAGTTCCGCACCCGAATCAAATAAAATTATAAACAAATAATTGTTCGTATCTGTGTATTTGCCATAAAGTAGATTATTTCTACTATTAAAAAATGTTCTTTTAATCTTCATAATCCCCATCTGCAAAACTACAAGCTTCGGCATCAGCGTGTGCATAATTTTTTGATATATATTCACTATAGGTTTCCCACCATTCTAATTGAGATTTTAATAATTCTATTTCACTTTGTTTTTCTCTCATGTATTCAAATTGCATCATAATTTTAAGTATGTATTAATAATTCTTATTGCTTCATCTATTCCTTTGCACGTGGTTGCCAGATAGCCTTTGTTAGTTAAATTTTTTAACCATGTTAATTGCTCTGCTGTTGGTTTATTATATCCAACTTTAAGTTCTATTGCAAGTCCATGATAATTTCCTCGTGGTTCATAAATAAATATGTCAGGAAAACCCCGCTTATATCCTGTGGCTTTGGCTTTGTTTCGTTGACTATGAAACTTCTGATATTGACCACCCATTGAACCGCAGTATAAAACATTGTTTAAGTCAAGATATTTGCAAACTGCTTTTTGTAATTGATATTCTTTCATTTCTTAATCCATTTAGCTTGACCATTATAGTTGTTTATGTCTTTAATATACCCTAAAGATTCTAAGTGTTTATGATACTCTTTTGTTTTATTTACATCTTGTTCTATTCTTTTAGCATAATGTATATCATAATAATCTGGAAAAGAAATATCATTATAATAATTACTTTTCTTTACTTTACTTTTACTATACTTTACTTTACTAGCATTGCTTTCGCTATGCGGGTTGTTATGCGGTCGCATTGCATTCGCATTATTCCAACGTTTAGAAGCACTTTCTTTAGCTTTATTTGACTTAGTATTTATTTCTTCTATATGTTTATTTAATCGTTTAGAATAAAAACACTTATCCTCAATCACAAATAAATCAAAATCTTCTATTACCTGTTTTAATATCTTAGAATCACACTGTAAACCAAATGCTAAAGAATCATAATCATCTATACATAGTTTATTTTCTTCTGTAAATAATAATTCTAATAATGCCCAGAACAATCCATACCCCTCATATCCAAGCGTTGCTCTTAGTTTTATTATTCTGTAGTCGTTTCTTGCTGTTGAATCATGATTGAAGTAAGTTTTTTTCATAAAGATAGATTTAAAAAGATAGTGCCTATATTATAAATATAGAAAAAGCCTAAAACATATAAAAACAAGTTATAAAATAGGCACTACCAAATTAATTAAAAGGGGGTTTTATTCTCAAAAGGTAATGGCTTTTCATCTGTCATTACCCAATCTGTAAAGACCTCAGCAATAGCTAAAATATCTTCTGCATTATTAGTGCCTCTAGCTATACAAAAGTCAGTAGCAGCTTTTAAACTGCTCTGCTTAACGATCATCTTTTGTACATTATCATCTTTTTTAAATGATTGATTATTAGATTGAAAATTATCTAACTTGGGTCGCTTGATATTTATAAACTTTCCCTTTTCTTCCCTTATATATTCTACTTCTTCACCTACAACAAAATAATTATTCTGTTCTGTCTTTGTTAGATTCTGTCCTGCATCACCATTTTCAAACTCAATTTCCCATTTATAATACAAGCCATAGCTTGATTCCCAAGTTCCATTTCCTTGTACGTTTAGTACTTTACTTTTTTTTGTCATAATTAATTATTTAAAGGATTTACAAATTCTCTTAAATCTATATTCAATAAGTCGCATAATCTTTCAGCTTGACCTATTTTAAATTTATCTGGGGATTTAAGTTTTTTCAACATTGTCGGATATGATAAGTCTAATGCTGTTGCAAGTCTTATCTTATTAATATCCATTGCAGACATAGCTATTCTAATAACCTGTCTACGTTTTTCATTCATATTCATACGCATTTTTTTTAATTAATATTTAAATATAATAAATTTTATTACCACAATGATAAATAAAATTTATACTTATTAACAATTAGAAGTTAAGCAATTAGTCTATACCTAGCTACCTGCGTAAACTTCCTGTCACCATTATCTTTTATCCAGCGTGTTGGAACATCAGTAAAATCAGATACAATATTATATCCTTTTTTTCTGAGTAGAAATATAGTTGAAGATAACCTGCTATTGCCTAAATCTCTAAAAGCATCTAGGGTTGTTATACTTCCGAATTGATGTAAATAATCTAGTGTTCTAGTTAAGTGTGTTGATCTCATAATTCTTTAATGTGTTTAATAGTTTGTTCTTTAATGTATTTAATTGCACCCTTATCTATCCATGACAAAAATTCAAAGGCACTAAATACTATTGTTGTATCATTACCATTTTCATCTTTCCCAGATAAATAGACCTCATTATCTGAGCAGGAAAAGGTATTTATATCGTGTAAATTTTTATATTTCATTAGTTTAAATCTTTTAGTATATATTCTTTTCTTTTAATTTTTTCTCTTGTTTCGGCTATGCCTTCTCCAAGTATTTGATTTCTATATTTTCCTGTAGTATTAGAGTAATCCCATTTATACTTATCAAGATATTCTTTTCCTGTTTTACTACACCTAAAGTATATTACACTATTATAGGATTGAAAATAGTAGCCTTTATTTGTATATATTTCAAATTGATTTGCAATAGGGTTTCCACTATTGCCTACTAGTTGATTAACTTTTATATGTTTCATAATATAGGTATTCTTTCAAGGTTATTATATTCATCTTTTTCAAACCAATCTCTATATTTAAAATTGGCTTCATCTTCTATTAATTTATCTACAAAAGTTTCTAGCTGTTCTTCTGTGCCTTTAAATTCTATATATCCATATCCAGATTTAATGTCGCACATCTCAGCTCCTTTAATAATGGGGTCACTAACCATTGTCTTATAGTAACCCCTTCCTGTTATTATATATTCTTTTATCATTATAGAGTGTGTTTAGTAATGAACTGATTAGAAGCCATTTGTTCTATTAATGGTTTTAGGTTTTTAATCCTATTTTTGCTGGCTTTTATTTGATCAGTCCAATCTTTAACGTCTTGAGTTGTACCTGCTCCATTAAGTCTTTCAAAATAAAAGTCCATTGATTCCCTTTCTGCATTAATAAAATGTTCTAATGCAGTGATTGATATAGCTAATTGCTCTGTATCAAATTCGATGTTTTTATATACTTTAGTCATAATTTATAATTTTAATTTATACTTGTTTAATTGTTTATACCAACAAATATATATTAAAAAAATTTAATATCTACTATAAAATCAAAAAAATTTAATAAAAAAGTAAAGAAAATTTACTTTAACAGATGTGGGGATAGGATTAAAAAATTAATATATTGTGTGAAATTAGGTATCTAAATAGCCATAAGGACAAATTAAGTCATAGAATGCAGGGTCAATTTCTTTGATCTTTTTTTCTATTATCCTTAGTTCAAATTTTGTCCTTTTACCATAGTCATTTTTTCCACTAGTATCTTTATCAGCTACAATCATAGCCATTCTATGTAGCAACTTATCGATTCTGGACTTGATACTTTTGTTTGTGTGATATTTTGTGAGGGTTTTTTTCATAATTCCATTAACAAATTTATAGGTAATTTTCCATTATTCAAAATAACAGCAGCACCAACACAGGGTTTTTTCCCATATTTAGCGTACGCCATTGCGTAGCTTTCATGGTCGATGCCGCAACCTACCTGCATTCCAAATACTCTAAAATTTTGACCTACATAACTTTCGCAATAAGCCTGAGTATGCAGATGACCCTGTACAGTATTCATCATATCTGCTCTACATTTCGTTCTAGCTGTGCCACCTTCTCCGTGTATATATTGAACACCATCTTTTACATAGCGTTCCACAAAATTCCACCCAGCAACTTCTAACACTTCTTTATAGCTTTTAATCCATTTACTAGGGATAGCTGAGGTTTGTGCTTTACGCATAACCATGCGATCATGGTTTCCAATTATTACAGTTGCTTTAGGGAATGCTTTATACCATCTAGATATTCTTTGTATTGCGTATTCTAATTCATCAGCACCACCCATTCCATCTGCATTTGTTTCATGATAGCTAGAGTAGTGATTGTCGATAACATCTCCAATAAATACAACTTCGGTACAATCAAATTCATCATATTTGGATATACAAAATTCTAAGTATTTATCAAGCGAAAAGGGTTCGTGCAGGTCACCAATAACTAGGACGTTATTTAAACCACTGCCTTCGGAATGGCGTATTTCTTTTATTAAGTCATGTTCTGACTTTGTAAGTCTTAATCGGTATTCTTTTAATTGTTTTATTTTTTCTTTATTTTTTCAAACCCCCTTGAACCAAAGTATGCACCCACTGTAGTCAGTAAAGTAATTTCAAGTAAGGATACCCATCTTTCTTCTACGTTAAAATTAATTGTTCCACTATCTATAAATACCAACAATACTGTTGATATTATTAAAAACGCTAATGTCAAAGGTCTTATGTTTGCAGGAAGCCACCCAGCTTTATTATCTGATTCCCATCTTCTAGTGATTTGTTCTTGTGCATTTGCTCTAGCTTCTAAAAACATTTGCTCAAATTTAATTTTTAATTCCTTTCGTTCTGCATCAGTGGTCACAACATTATCCACAAGCTTATTAACATCAAGGTTAAGATTTCCAAATAAGTTTTTTAAAAAATTCATAGTGAACTATATTTTATTATTGGTCTATATTTTGTTTTGTTATTTATGTCTTTATAAGCTACTAGTGTTTGCCTTCTATTATCACTTACTTTCCAACTAATATGAACCCATGCAGGTCTTGTCGGGTCTACGTATTCTGTAGCGTTTCCAAATTCTAAAATACATTGGTCATAATCTAAATCTAAATCTATGATTGCTTGATATATTTTAAGGTTATCCATTTTGCCACGATAAACAAATTGAAGGTCTGTAGCTTCATATCTACAATGCTGGGAATTACTGCTTGATCCTATTGCTTCTGAAAGTTGAGCAGACCTATAGCCGCTTGTAACTCTTAGAGCCCCAATTCTATCACGAATGGGCTGCAAAAGTTCGGCGGCTAATAAGGTCAGTTTCAGTATCCCCTCTTTTGAAGGGTCGTTATTTATTCCAAGTCTTAATGCA
>VTLG01015422.1_pt1 | contig 11651 bp, 15 predicted proteins | sample 4694571 | NCBI WGS metagenome assembly VTLG01 (sample SAMN12604809, study PRJNA352737) | marine metagenome | biome: ENVO:00000447; feature: ENVO:00000209|ENVO:00000569|ENVO:01000036; material: ENVO:00002151; isolation source: viral sequences binned using virsorter ... | reverse complement strand
TTTTATTGATGAGTATTTTAGATTCAACTTTAAATCATGTAGCTATTTTTCTTGGAGATGAGGTATTACATCATTTAACCGATAGACTATCTTGTAGAGAACCATATTCTCCGTGGTTGTTAAAATGCACAGGAAAGAGGTATCGTTATGCTTCGTAAAATAAAATTATATGGAGAGCTTGCAGAATTTGTAGGGCATAAAGAGTTTGAAGTAAAAGCAGATACTTTAGCCAGTGCAATTAGTTTTTTAGTAAATAATTTTGAAGGAATAGATAAATTTATGAATCCTAAATATTATCAAGTGAAAGTTGGTAATTATGCAATAGATGAGTCAGAGATTGGTCATCCAATAGGGAAAGAAGATATACATTTTGTTCCTGTTATTACTGGTGCTGGTAGAGGTTTTGGAAAGATTTTATTAGGAGCAGCTTTAATTGCTGGTGCATTTTTATTTACTCCTTTAGCTCCAAGTCAATTTTTTAATCCTATTGTTTCTCCAGGATCTTTTGCTGCTGCAGGTGGTATAACGAAAGCAGTTGTGGGTTTAGGTGGCGCTTTGATTTTACAGGGTGTTAGCGAAATGTTATTTCCACTGCCAAAATTTGATGATTTTGATTCAGAAGAGGATCCTAGATTATCATTTAGTTTTAACGGCATCCAACAAACAAACAGGGCTGGCACACCAGTTCCAATAGTTTACGGAGAAATATTTACTGGATCGGTTGTAATTAGTGCTTCTGTAGATACTGAGCAGGTACAAGCATGACAGATATTAAACGTATTATTAGAGGAGCAAAAGGCGGAAATCCCACACCTCCACAACCTACTAGAGATCCCGATAATCTTCATAGTAGACAGTATGCTACTTTTTTAGATTTAATATCAGAAGGAGAAATAGAAGGCTTTGCAACAGCATCAAAAGAAGGTAGAACAAAAGGTACAACTGCGTATAATAATGCTGCTCTTAAAGATGTATTTTTAAATGATACTCCTGTTATAAGAGCTTCAGCAGACTCTACTGATATTCAAGATGTAGATAGAAATTTTCAAAATGTAACTTTTAATCCTAGATTTGGTACTGATAGTCAAACTGCTATACCAAATATAGATAGTAGTGTGTCTACAACAAGTGTAGGTGTTGAGGTAACAAAAGATATTCCTGTTACTCGACAAATTACTAATACAAATGTTGATAAAGTAAGAGTAACAATTACTTTTGCTCAATTACAGAGAGCAACTGATGACGGAGATTTATTAGGTACTTCTGTTCAATTAAAAATAGCTGTTCAATATAATTCTGGAGGTTTTACTGATTTAGCCATAGGAAGTAATGGAGAAACAACAGATACAATTACGGGTAGAAGTGGAGATGCGTACCAAAGGGATTACGGGGTGCAAATAACGGGTGCATTTCCAGTGGATATTAGAGTTAGTAGAGTTACAGATGATGCTGGCGATAGTAATACACAAGATAGTTTTCAATGGACAAGTTTTAGCGAAATAATTGAAGAGTCTCGTACTTATGAGAATAGTGCTTACACTGCTCTGCGTCTAGACTCCATGCAGTTCAGTTCTATCCCAGATAGAAAATTTAGGATTAGAGGAATAAAAGTAAGGATACCAGGTGCAGGAGCATCTAGTTCTGGTACTCCAGACGTTGATCCTAATACAGGAAGAATACGTTACCCAACTGGTTATATATTTAATGGTGTTATGGGTGCTGCACAATGGTGTTCATGCCCTGCGATGATATTACTTGATATTTTGACTACGAGCAGATATGGATTTGGAGATCATATAACAGATAGTTCTCTCGATCTTTTTAGTTTTGTAAATGCCAGTAAGTTTGCTAACACACTTGTAGATGATGGACAGGGAGGACAAGAAGCCAGATTTAGTTGCAATGTAAATATTCAAAGTCCTAAAGAAGCGTTTCAATTAATAAATGATTTATCAGGTGTAATGAGATGTATGCCGATATGGTCTGCTGGTTCAATAACAATTACACAAGATAAACCTACAGATCCTAGTTATTTATTTAATTTATCTAATGTTACTGAAGAAGGTTTTTCATATTCTGGTAGCAGTTTAAAAACAAGACATAGTGTTATATCCGTGTCTTATTTCAACATGGATAGTCAAGAAGTTGATTTTGAAGTAGTTGGAGATAGTGAAAGTGCAACAGATGCAGCAAGAAGAGCAAAATTAGGTACTGTTATAAAACAAGTAAAAGCATTTGGCTGTACTTCAAGAGGTCAAGCAAAAAGATTAGGTAAAGCAATATTATTTGCTGAAGAAAACGAATCAGAAGTTGTTGCATTTGCAACTTCCATTGATTCTGGTGCAGTAGTAAGACCAGGTGCAATTATTGAGATTCAAGATCCAGTAAGAGCAGGAGTAAGAAGAGGTGGAAGATTAAAAAGTGCTGCTTCTACAACTGTTGTTACTGTTGATGATACTGCTGCAACAGATCTTGCTGTAGATGCAAGTGGTAATCCTGTTGGAGATGCAAAAATATCTATTATTATGCCTGATGGAACGATGGAAGTAGGAGATATTTCTGCTGTATCGGGAGCAACTATTACTGTCGACAGTGTTGTAAAGAACAATTCTGATGGAACTCAAACTACTCAATCTACTTTTAGTTCCGTTCCAAATGCAAATACAGCTTTTCTTATATCTAATACCACTACTCAGTCTCAGTTATTTAGAGTAATAACAGTAGAGGAACAAAATGGTATAAATTATGCGATCACAGCTTTATCTTATGTCGAAGGTAAATATGCTTTTATTGAAGATGGCGATCCATTACCAGCTAGAACGGTATCTAAATTAAATGCACTTACTGAACCTCCCTCTGGTCTAAATGCTGTTGAAAGAATATTTCCTATTAATAATCAAGCTGTATCAAAAATAATTATTAGTTGGCAACCTATAGTTGGTGTTACTGAATATCAGGTTAACTACAGATTTGGTAATGATAATTTCATTAGTGAAAGAGTAGCAAGACCTGATTTTGAAATAGTAAACAGTAGAAAAGGAACTTACACAATCCAGGTATTTTCATATAATGTTCAAAATGTTTTGTCTGCAACTTCAACTAACATTACGTTTGAAGCTGTTGGTAAGACAGCATTACCACAAGATGTAACAGGGTTATTAGTCGAACCAGTATCAGATCAGTTTGTACGACTACGTTTTGATAAGGCCACAGATATTGATGTTACGCATGGTGGAAACGTGGTTGTCAGGCATAGTAATCTTACAGATGGAACGGGAACATTTACTAATTCTGTTGATATTATTCCTGCTTTACCAGGAAACGTATCTGAGACATTAGTACCAGCAGTAGATGGAGAATACATTCTTAAATTTAGAGATGATGGTGGCAGACTAAGTTCTGGAGAAACTTCTGTTGTTGTAACAACTCCTGATCCTGTACCCAAGTTACTTGTATTAGCAGATAGAGAAGATACAGATGCAACACCTTTTGCTGGAGATAAAGTTGATTGCTTCTTTTCTGATGATGTCAACGGACTTGTCCTTGGATCGCTCGATTTATTAGATGGAGTTGCAGACTTCGATGCTATTTCTGACTTTGACTTTTTAGGTGCTGTTGATATTACAGGTGGTCATTATGATTTTGCTTCCAAGTTGGATTTAGGTGGTAAGCAACCACTGAGATTAAAACGTCATTTTGTTACACAAGGTTTTTATCCTAATGATCTGATTGATAAAAGAACAGCAAATATTGATACCTGGACAGACTTTGATGGTGCTACTGCATTTGATGTCAACGCAAAACTATTAGTGGCAACAACTGACAGTGATCCAGCTACATCTGATTCAGCTACTTATACACAATCTGGAACGACAATAACAGTAACAAAATCTAGTCATGGATTTAGTATCGGTACTTTTGTCGATATTGATTTTACAAGTGGTGGTGCAACTGATGGATATTTTGAGGTTCAATCTGTGCCAAGTAGCAGTACGTTTACTGTCACTGCCTCATCTAGTGCAACAATATCAAGTAGCAACTGTAATATCGGAGCAGGATTCACTAAATTCAACACACTTGCCAACGGAACATTTATTGGTCGTGGATTTAGATTTAGATGTGAGATGGATTCAGATGACCCTGCACAATCTATTGAAATAGATCAACTTGGTTATACAGCAGAACTTGATAGCAGAACTGAAACTGTAAATACTGTGATCGCATCTGGTACGTCTAGTAAAGCAGTTACGTTCCAACACGCTTTCTTTACAGGAACTTCTGAACTTGGTGGATCTACCTCTGCCTATCTACCTAATATTGGAATTACCATAGAAAATGCACAATCAGGAGATTTCTTTGCTCTGTCTAGTATTTCTGGAAGCGGATTTACTATTGATATAAAGAATGGCTCTAGTTTTGTTAATAGAAATTTCAAATATGCTGCAACTGGATTTGGGCGTGGTAGTTAGTATTGAATTAAGATATACTTAGATAAAAAATTGGATTAGGTAATGGCTACTCACGATTATGTTATAGATAACTCCACTGGAGCTAATGTCCGAACTGATTTAAATAATGTACTGCAAGCGATATTAACAAATAATAGTTCTGGTTCTGCTCCCAGTACCACTGCCGCCTATATGCTTTGGGCTGATACGAGTAATAGTTTATTAAAAATGCGTAATTCAGCAAATGATGATTGGATTACTTTAAGAACACTTACTGGTGGTGTAAATTCAACTGCTGATGCGGTATTTAATTCTATAACTGTAGGTAAAGGTAATAATTCTGTCGCGGGTAACACTGTACTTGGAGAAAATGCTTTAGATGCTTCTGTTTCTGGTGGAAATAATACTGCTATTGGTAAAAATGCACTGACAGCATTAACTTCTGGAAGTAGCAATACATCAGTTGGAAAAGATTCATTACTTTTAAACACAACTGGAGGAAGCAATACAGCTATAGGTACAACTGCTTTAGATGCAAATGTAAATGGAAACAATAACACTGCTATTGGAAATAACTCTTTAAGTTCATCTACAAGTGCTTCTCAGAATACTGCTGTGGGTAGTAGTTCCCTAGATAGTATCACAACTGGTTTTGCTAATGTAGCAGTTGGATTTGTTGCTGGAGGTGGACTTACAACTGGAAACTACAACATAGCTATTGGACAAGAATCTTTAGCTGCTGCATCTACAGCTTCCAATAATACTGCTGTTGGTCATGAGGCATTAAAAGCAACCACAACTGGAGCAGAAAATGTAGCAGTAGGAACAAGTGGATTAATTGCAAACACAACAGGGGGAGATAATGTTTCAGTAGGAGTTGAAGCTTTATTTACAAACACAACAGGCTCAGATAATGTAGCTGTAGGTAAGGCTGCACTAAAATTAAGTACAACCGCTAGTAATAATACTGCTGTTGGAAATGCTGCACTGGCGGCAAACACAACTGGAACTCAGAACGTATCTGTTGGTGCATATGCATTAGATGCTAATACCACAGCAAACAGTAATACTGCTTTAGGTTATAATAGTTTGAGTGCCAATACCACAGCAAATAATAACACTGCTGTTGGTAATAACGCTTTAGCAGTTAATACAACAGGAACTTCAAATACTGCTGTTGGACATAATACTTTAGATGCAAATACTACAGCTAGTAATAATACTGCGGTTGGTACTGCTGCATTAACTGCAAATACAACTGGCGCACAAAACGTAGCGTTTGGTAGTAATACTTTAGACGCTTGCACAACAGGAAATTACAATACTGCATTTGGAGATCATGCATTAACTAATCTCACTACTGCTAGTGCTATAACTGCACTTGGACTTGAAGCTGGAAATAGTCATACCACGGGTGCAAATTGTATATATCTTGGAAGAGACGCTGGAAGAGCAAATACAACTTCAAACGGCATTATGTGTATTGGACAAGATGCTGGTAGAAATAATACTGCAAGTAATGTTACTTTTATTGGTCAAGGTGCTGGATATAACAATACATCAGGAACTCAAAATACCGGGGTTGGTGGTGGTACCTATGGTTCAACTCAAGGTGCATTAGGGGGTAATACAACTGGCTCAAATAATACTGCGGTTGGATCTCAGGCTTTAGTAGCAAACACAACTGCTTCAAACAACACTGCATTTGGATATGAGGCTGCTAAAACTTCAACAACAGCAGATAATATAACGGCTGTTGGTGCTTCGGCTTTATCAAATAATTCAGGTGGTACTGACACAACAGCAGTAGGTAAATCAGCTTTAGGCTCAAACACAAGTGGAGACGCCAATAATGCCTTTGGTAGATCAGCATTGAGTCAAAATACAACTGGAAGCAATAACACTGCATTTGGTAAAAATGCCTTAAATGCTAATACAACTGCAGATACCAATGTTGCCTTTGGTCACTACGCTTTAACTTCTAACACAACTGCTGCAAAAGGAACAGGATTAGGCTATCAGGCAGCATATACAAATACAACAGGAGCTAGCAATACTGCGGTAGGTTATCAGGCATTATATTCAAATCAGACATACAGTAATAACACTGCCGTTGGTAAAAGTGCTTTAAATTCAGTTAATAATGGTGGTAATACAGCAGTAGGCTCTGATGCAGCTGAAAAATTAACAAGTGGAAGCCTTTGTACTGCAGTTGGTCATTTAGCATTAAAACTAGCTACCACTTGTACAGCTAATACTGCCGTTGGTTATTTCGCTTTGGGAAATGGAGTTGTAACAGGAGGTAATAACACTGCGGTTGGAAAAGAAGCTGGAAGAGATATAACATCTGGGGCAGATAATACTTGTATTGGTAAATCTGCTGGCGAACCTTTGACCACTGGTACAAATAATACGTTATTAGGCGATGATGCTGGTAGGGGAAATTCTCCGTCAGGCGAGATTACCACAGGAGATAATAATGTAGTTTTAGGTAATAACAGTGTTCAAAACCTTTTCTGTGCTGATACTTCAATATCAAGTTCTGATTCAAGAGATAAAACAGATGTTACAGATTTCAGTATTGGTTTGGCTTGGATTAATGCCTTAAGGCCAGTTACATATAGATGGGATAGAAGAACATGGTATGGGACTGATGAAGAACCTTATGGTACGCCTGATGGGTCAAAAAAGAGAGCTAGATTGCACGTTGGATTTTTAGCACAGGAAGCACTTGCTGTAGAACAGGCGAATGGCTATGGCACATCAAATGACGATTCATTAATTTTAAATTTAACTGATGATGGTAAAAGTTATGGAATGAAATACGAAAGACTTATACCAATGCTTGTAAATGCTATAAAAGAGTTATCAACTAGAGTCACAGCCCTCGAAGCAGGGTAAACTAAAAGTAACTTAATTTTTAATTATGGAAGAAAAAACCGCAGATGAAATCGCAGCAATTTTTTCTGCTGCTGGCGATAGTGTAACTCTAATTAACGCAGATGCTAACTTTGCTGCTTACCAAACTGCTAATCCTAACAGTTCTGATACTGAAGCTGAATGGAAAGCAATGATTGAAAGAAATGTAACACATCTTGAATTAATCAAGGCTTACAAAAAACTTGATGGCACAACATCTATCTGGACATCTGAAGATTTTACAGCTATTAATGCTGCTATTACTGCTGGTAAAAAACTCTACTAAATTATGAATCTTAAAGAAAAACTACAGCAACTTGCACAAGAAAGACAAAACTTGCAAATTGCAATGATTGAAATTACTGGTGCGATGAAGATTTTGGAGCAGCAGATTCTTGAAGCTGAACCCGAAGTAAACCAGCCATCAGATACAGAGGCATCAACCCCACAAGAAGAAGCAGCACCATCAGAGTAAGTGGTGCTACCATTTTATTAAGAACTTCTTTAACCATGTTTCAAAAAATCGCAAACATTTTGAGTATTATCTCATTTGTAATGGTAGCTTCTATGACTGGTGGAGCGTACTTTGGTTACAAGTATGTAACTTCAGAAAATTTTAAATCTCAAGTTATGAATGAAATTCTTGGTAACGTACAAGGTATGATGCCTAAATTATTAGATAATGGCTTGCCTAAAATGACAGGTCCATCTATGCCTATTATCAAATGAATTGTTGGCATTGTAAAACTGAACTTATCTGGGGTGCTGATGCAGATATAGAAGAGGATTTTCAACCTGTTTTATATCAAGAATATTCAATGGTAAGCAACTTTTCTTGTCCTAAATGCGATTCGTATGTAGAAGTCTATAAACGAAGAGATGCCTACGATTGACATACCGAATATCAGGATAAATAAAATTGAAATACACGAAATACCCGTATGGAAAACTGATATACAAACATTAAATAATATAAGCAAACCGATAGTTGATATTCCTGGTTGTGTAAGAGTACATAGAAATAATCTTACAAGTCTTATTGATAGTGATAAAGATGAATATGGCACATATACAGAATGTGGTAATTTCAGTATTCCTAGTTTTGAACCTTTACAGTACAACCCCAACGAATTTGTATATACGCAATCAGAGACCCCCCAAAATCAAGAGCAAGAATTTGTCCAGCCTACAGTAGAACCTCCAAAATACGAACCAAAAAAGAAAAAAGAAGATGAACCGCTGTTTGTTGAATGTCCTGGGCCGAATGACCAGAGAGTAGGCCAATATGCTTCAGAGTTTAAACTGGAACGGGTATCTGGTCATTTAAGAAGCGAAGATGGTAGTAAATGTATAACTCTTTATGAAAACGTTACGTTCATCGAGCAATACATACCGAATCCTCCACAGCTTATTAGCACTGCTGTTATTGCTACTGTTGCTGCCTCTACTCCATTACTGCTTAATATTGTCAAACCATTAGTAAAAAATCTAATAAAGAAGCTAACAAAGAAGAAAAAAGATGTAGAATAATTATCCGTAGATAAGTTTAATACCCGTGACTTATCTACTGGGTTAATTTGTGAGTGTGCGGTATAACTTGATTTGGAGGTGGCTGAACAATGACCCCCTCACATAATTTTGCGAAGTTACTTTTAGGATCGAAATATATTCCCTTTAACATTAGCTCTCCACAATTTTTCAATCTGGCTATTTCATAGTTGAGCAGCTTTGCATTTAGTTCTTGCTTCTGTAAATTTATTTGTGTGTTAGCTGCATCAAGACAAGAATCTTGAAACCTGTTGTCTAGCGGAATATTAAACGTAAGTGCAAATCCAAAATTTAGTCCTAACGAATCTTTGTTACCGCTATAATTTTCTTGATAGTAAAGTACATTACCTGGGTTATCGGGCACACCATCATCATTTGCGTCCGTTGGATCATACACAGGGGTATGATAAATGTAATCTTGTGGTCGCTTTTGATTGAATGATGTAGTAACAAAAGGGCTAACTGTCATTTGTGGTCCAGAGCATTTGATGTTATTTCCGTACATATTTTCAACCATTGGCCCACCTAAAACTTGGGTTGCAAAATTTGAAACCGATCCAGAGGCCGATGCACTTGGAGCAGCCGTATTGCTTGTATTAGCTAGTACAGGATTACCTAGCAGACTTATTGCGAGAAGATAGTTGTGGTATCTGTTACGCTTGTACTTTGGATCGTTCGAGTTATATCGGTTACGGATTCCATTCCAGGTGCTTGATATACTTCTGTAAATTGAAAAGCATCTCCCTGATTTGTTTGTGTCCAGTTTGGTCTTTGATCTAGATTTAATCCCTGCCATGTATGAGTAGTTCCGTTTATAGTTTCACTAACTGAGGTAGCTGCTGGAGTAATAGAAGATCCGTCATGCTGAATCCCTGATCCTGTGACGGAGTAAAGAAACCCAGAATTATATTCTGTTGTTCGTATAGTCTCTGTAATATTTGTGGTAGTTTCGGTTCTGCTGGTGGAACTACCCTGCGTAAAATTAGGTATAACTGGCACAGCGTAACAAGGAGCAGATATAACAAAGCCAAGAAGAAGTAACCTCCTCATTCGATAGTAAGATCAACGACAAACTGACCTGTAATTACAATACCTGTTCCCGTTCCTGGTGTCATTGTAATATTGTGATTATCTAGTGCTACTGCTGCTGTTCCCACACTACCAGCACTTGTAGATGTTAAGTCCGAAAAGTTTGGAACTGTACCAACTGTAATCGCACTACCTGGTGTACTGTCTCCTTCTAAATAGCTAGTAGAAAAACTGAAGGCTTCGCCCGAAGTCGCTTGCGTAGCGGAAGGAAAAGTTACTGCTGGTACGCCATTAGTCACAGATCCGAAGCCACCTAGCGTAGATGCTGAATTTGAGTCCACAGTTGTTATATTGTTACCTGAGATGCTGTAACTAGATCCAATCTTATCTGCTGTACTTGCAGCCGATAAAGATTCAAATTTTACACTAGATGATATGGAATTAGTCATATCTGCATAAGCTGGTGCAGATACAAGAAAAATAAATGGTAGTAGTCTTTTCATTTGATACCTACTTTGTTTTTACTATTATCTACTATCTTAGGACCATTGTTGTTACCTGTGCCACTTTTCTTGTTCCCTACTGAGATTCCATAACTTCCGAGCACTCCCGAAACTAATCCAGCCGTAAACGCTCCATCAATCCTTACCTTGCCCATATATCCAAGAGTCATCATTGATAAACTCCAGGTCAAAATCAGAAATCTGATAGCGTGACCAAAGAGTTCTCCCCATTCGATCCCTTCTTTTTCTTCCTTCTCTTCAGCCATAAAAGTAAAGATTCTTGTCCAATACTAGCATTTTAGCTATGTTTGGGAAGTAACACATATTTATTCCATGTATAAGATTCTAAAACCAATCTTAATGACGTTTTTAACGACAACTGCTGTAAAAAGATTGGTCGTAGATTTGTTAAAATCAATCGCAAAACAAACTACAAATACTTTAGATGATAAAGCAGTTGCAATTTTAGAAAAACAACTTTTTCCTCCAGCATGAAAATCACTAAATTTCTCAATATTGACATAGAGCCAGCACCTATGGAGATGCAATTAGAAGTTGAAATGCAATGTCGAGAAATTATGAATACTAATGATTTAGATGGATTAAAAAGATATTGCACTCATCTTATTAGAAAAAAATTCGATCAAGATATTTTTATGGCTTCATTATTAAACAGATTGATAGAGCTAGAAGCTAATCGTGTTGTAGCCGAAATGAGAAAAGAAAAACCTAAACCTAGACATCCTTTGAAAAAGTTTTTTCGTATTCGTTAAGATATTTTCTTTCAAAATCCTTGACTACCATAGAGTCAGTCTTATCAATCTCATAATTAAATTTTAGAATTGCCGTACGAATATGCTCTGCTACCCATCTTCCCTGTTCTGTTACGACTTGAGCTTTATTTCTTTCGTTGATAAAAACGTAATGGTCATAACCTTTTAGTTCTACATCTAAAAGATTTTTTTCTAAGTCTTTACGTCTTATTTCTCTTAATTTTTTTAATTTTTTAGAATCACTCATTTTTCTTTTTTATTGAATTAAGAATCCTAGAAAGGGCTCTACCTTGTAATCGGTTTTGAATTGCTCTATTCCAGTTTTCCTGATCTTTTTTCAATGCTTCATCATACACTTCTTTATCAATCTTGTCTTGTAAAAACTTGTAAACTACTTCTCTTATCCAAGAAGTAGGTTTAATTTTTAGTTT
>VTLG01013730.1_pt1 | contig 11651 bp, 23 predicted proteins | sample 4694571 | NCBI WGS metagenome assembly VTLG01 (sample SAMN12604809, study PRJNA352737) | marine metagenome | biome: ENVO:00000447; feature: ENVO:00000209|ENVO:00000569|ENVO:01000036; material: ENVO:00002151; isolation source: viral sequences binned using virsorter ... | reverse complement strand
TTTTATCGCTTGAATAACTATCGCTATCGCCCTCGATACTACCATTTAATCTAAAATCAAAATGTTTCTCGATTGCCTTTTCTTTCATTATAGGATTGTTGTCATAATCTCTATCTTCAACCATTCCCATATAATGAAAATGGAAACAACTATCAGGTGCAATAGTATTTACATTTTGATATTTGTCTTGAAGATATCTTGCAAGTTTAACATCTTCCTCAGGATATGCTCGTCTAACTATTTTATGTGCCAAGTTCCAAGCATTGTCGTTTATGTCAATCTGATCTGCTTTTAGATTGTCATACTCTTTTTTTTCAACAGTATCCTCTTGCTCTAAATGAACTCTCATTCTGTTAGCGATCTTATTCCGATACTCTTGATTTAGTCTTATTCTACTCATTTTATCCTCTCTTTCTATTTTTGAGTTTATTATATTTTGCATAAAGTTTCAAATATTTATTGCCAACAATCTCGCAGTTTTTTTCCCACATTTTAGATTGCTTTCTTAAATATTTAATCATTTCTTTATCTGTCATATTTTTATTTTTAACACTTGACAATAGGATAGTCAAGCATTATATTTGATTAATTAATTTAATTTACTTGTTTAGACAATTAAATTAATTGGGACAACTCCTAGTTGTAGCACGTCACACCGACACTAGTCCGTCTTCGTGTTATGAATTAGGACTGATCCCTGATCCATGTGTTAGCAGATGCGCAAGGGATACCCTTTTACTACATGGATCTGGGATCAGTAATGACATAGGAAACGACGTGTTCCTGGTAAGTAGCAGAAGATCCAACCCACAGTTGTGGCGGAGCCAAAGTTGCTGATCCCTGATCTCTTTGCGCTTCAATACAGGGACATAGTACAAAACCTGTTGAAAGATTTGATCTGGCAAAAAGAGATCTGGGATCAGATGCCTGGACTATAAAAATGTAGCAATGGTTTTAACCCATTAGTCTATTGGCCCGGCTTCACCGGTGGGGCAACTGATCAAGCAACAAGCAGCAAGCTTCAAGCTTGACAAGATTACTGGGATAGTGTAGGATACACCTGATCCCTGAACTCTGCTTCCGCGCCGCGCGTAGAAGTGGTTATGCATAACCCGCAGAGTTCTGGGATCAGAAAGAGAGAAATTATGGACACAACACAATTAAAAAGAATAGCAGACGCCCTGGAAGAGATCCTGAAGTTAGTAAAGCAGGATATTAAAAAATATGAAAAAAAGAAACATTAAAAAAAAATGGAATAAACTTCCACTAATGACGTGGAAGTTTACAATGTACAGAGAAGATGAAAAAGGCAATCAAAAATTCTATGAATACAACGGTGATCATTCCAGCTTCACTGATGGAATTGATAATGAAGATCTAGTTGAAATAGATAAGGAAGATGTATGAAAAGAATTAAACACGTCGACTTAACACACTATTTCATGGCGCCGCACGAATTGCTGCCGCGGGCTTACCTGGCCAGCTGTGAGAAGTTTTTTAAAGAGTTAAAATACAAGCACCAAGCATCAAGCGCCAAGCTTGACAAGCAGCAAGCGTCAAGCTACAATAGGATTATAAAGGAGAAATTATGAAAACAGAAGAAGCATGGAAAATAGTTGGAGGCCTGTCAAAGCCCTCTAAGATGCCTGGCTGGTCCATTGGGCTGCCGGCGAAAGAATGCAAAACAGGGTCTAAGCTGCGGAAGGTTAAAGACTCAGTCTGTTATGATTGTTATGCGCTTAAGGGCTGTTACGTGTTTAAGGTGGTCCAGGATGCACAGTACAAAAGACTGGCAGCAATACGATCCACGAAGTGGGTCCAGGCGCTGGCTCACCTGATCAACAGCAAGAAGTCGAACGTGTTCCGCTGGCACGATTCAGGAGATGTCCAGGATCTGGATCATTTAAATAAAATTTATGAAGTCTGTAGGTTAACGCCCACAAGGCGGCACTGGATGCCGACCCGTGAAGCATGGGTCAAGGACCATCTCGACCGCAAGCCCGCTAATTTAGTAATTAGATTTAGCGCGCCGATGATGGACCAGCTGGCGCCTAAATCATGGCCCAACTCTTCAAGCGTCATTACAAAGGACCAATCCTGGTTCGGCGCCACGTCAATGGTTTGTCCAAGTGAAGCACAGGGAAATAAATGTTTAGACTGTAGACAATGTTGGAATCCTGATATAAAAAATATATCTTACAAAGCGCATTAACATGTTTAGATCCCCGAAGTATTATGCAGCCCTCAGGGCAGAGAGAAGGAAGCACCAAGCTGCAAGCCTCAAGCGTCAAGCATCAAGCACCACTAAACCAGAACCTAGTTCAGGTTCTGAAGTTTCAAGCTACAAGCATCAAGCTCCAAGCGACAAGCGTCAAGCTTAGGCTTCAAGCCACAAGCTACAAGCTCATCTATCCTTGATCCAGGGATCAAGTAGTACTGAACAAGTTTCGAGGACCTTTGACAAAGGGCCTCGACTAAGATGAAAGTATTATTCGGATGTGTCTTATGGAACGCAATTTGGTGTGGTGAAAATCGAACTTTATTTCCTTTTGTAACTTTTAACTCTACTGTAAAAAAGTGGCCCAAAGTATTATAGCCCAATAGATCGGGAGTACCCAAAGCGCTAAGGTTTTCAATCCTAATCCACGAAATATCTTTAGAAACTTTACGAAGTTTTTTATATAATTTAGCTTCCGGGCCCATGCGGATTTTGGGGTTACATCGTCATCCATCTAATAATCTTTTTGTAGTTTCTCAGGTAAGATTATACTTGATGGTTTTTGAGTTTTAATAACTAATCTGTGTGCTGTATGACCTTTATGTCCTACAATTGGAATAGAGTTTTCATGCACTTCCATACGTCTGACTCCCGCAAGTTTGCCATTAACTTCTACAAACACTTGCGCGTTCTTAATTGCATCTGATCCCTCAGTAAATTGAGATAAGAATTGTTGAAGGTCTTGTACTCTCATAGTCCTGCTTTTTTCAACATCTCTTGATAGTCTCTAACCTTCTCAACTAGGTACTTGTTATCCCTTTGTAAGTTTCTCATCTCTGGAGAATTATTTCCAATTGCTTTTAAGTTAGCCATTTCAACTTCAACTTCTGTAATTTGTTTTCTTAGTTGTCCGTTCAATTCTTGATGTGAAGAATCTATAGTTCTAAGGTTATTATTCTCTTCTGACAATCTGTCAATCTCTTTTTTTAAACCTATGACTTGTGCTGACATTTCTTCTATAATTTTTTTATTGCCATCCAATTGATTCTTAGTTCTAACCCAATCAGACTCTCTCATTTTATAAGCCCAAATTTCTCGCTTGTGTTGGTCAACAAGTAAACTTAGATCTAGTTCTCCCCTGTCATCGCTTTCGTGTTTTCTCTCGCTTTCATACGTCATATCTTCTCCGTGTTCTTTCAAATTGTTATAAGTTCGTTTATCTTTCATACCTTGACAATATAGGATAGTTACCTTAAATTGTCAATATGGGAGTTCCAAAAAGATTAACAGAAATGCAAAAGAGATTTGCAGAGTTCATCGTATTCGGTGGACCAGACGGTCCCGTCTCTCAAGGTGAGGCCGCTAAGCTAGCTGGCTACTCAGAGAAAAGAGCGAGACAAGAGGGATCAGAATTAATGAATCCTAGATTGTCGCCGTTGGTAGCAGCATATATAGGTAAGCTAAAAGAAGAAAGATTAAAAAAGTTTGAAGTTAACTATGAAACACACGTAGCTGAATTAGCAAGAATTAAAGAGTTGGCACTTAAAAAAGGCTCTTTCTCTTCTGCCGTAAATGCTGAAACAAATAGAGGAAAAGCAGCAGGATTATACATAGACAGAAAAATAATAAAAACTGGGAAATTAGAAGATATGTCAGAAGAACAGTTAGAAGCAAAGATGAAACAAATTTTATCCGATTACGCGCCTCTGTTAAATGCAAAGACCGTTGAAGGTGAGGCGGTTGAGGAAGAAAAAAAAGAAATCTCATCTACCTAAATTAAAAGAAATAGAAATCCTATCCTCTTTACCTAAATTTGGTTCCACTCTATGTTTTAACCATCCCGGAAACATTAACAATTGGTTTGCAATTGGTTTTATAGTCCACGCAGCACTATTGTATCTATTGTACTCAGTTAAATAACAAGGAGCCCAATCGTACTCCATAATAGATGAACAAGGGTGTTCAAAAACTATCGCGCTGTCAGTGGATTTTAAATAAAAAGATCCTGAGATAACGCTATCATGATGAATGTGGGCCATATTATAATCTTTATGCCCATTTATATTTACCCATAAACTAAGTATTTTTAATGGGTCTTTATAAGCAATTCTTTTTTGGTAGTCTCCCCCAACTCTTAAAATTTCTTTAAACAAATTATTTAAAGGTGGATGCTTGCCAGTAAGACGTGGTGATTGCCAGCCACCTTTGTTACTTACATTATGACTTTTAACTTTCTTTTTCATAGCTAAGCAATACTTAGCCATTGCTTTTACATTCAGATTTAATTCCTCTGAATGAATCGGAATTGGAAATATTTCCATAATTTTTATATTCTATATCTTTTGTATCCTTCTTATCCACTGTCTTGGTATCATAGTTCTATCACCAAAACTAAAACTACCATCATCTTCCTTATCATAAGATGCAAATAGTTTTATTGCCTTCTTGTCTTTCGAGTATAACCACCCTTCATTAATTGGTCTTGCAAAAGACATCTTATCAAACTCTTTCTCGGTTGCCCAGCCCGAATCACTCACACAATCGATCCACTCCACTCGGACTTTAGGAAAAGGTATTTCGGGAGTTGTTGAGTTGACGACTATTTTTCTTCTTTTCTTAGGCATAATTTCTTCTAGCATCTATATAGGGATCTGAAAAGTTTTAAAAGTTTCAAAAAGTTTCCTCGCGCGCCCGATAGGGCTTTTTGAGAAGTTAGTATTTATGCGGTTAATTTAACATGGTACCAAATAATTGGTACCATAAACCACATTTGGTCCATAATTGGTCCCACTTTAAGCCAGTATTTATGCGGCTGTCCCTTGAAAAGTACCAAAGTACCAATTATTTTGCTCCAAAAAAAATTTATAAATTTTTTTAAAACTTTTTAGAACACTATATGGTACCACAAAATCTAATTTGTGCCATAATACTGCCGCAAAGTTGCCATATTCTCTTTGGCTTCTGCAACAATGTGTAACAATTTGTCAATTTCACCCGTAATATCTATGTGTTCTACAATCACAGATTGTGGAGATGCCATCAACATGTCTATTTTAAGCAGTGCGTCTTCCATCTGGTGCTGGTAGCGTACCATCAGTGCCTTATAGATTTGCTCTCTCATTTACCCTCCTTTTTAATTAGTGAATCACCAAACTTGCCTCTAAAGCCCCATGATCCATGATGCGTGGTCCATGAGTCCAGATTCGCGTAGATCTTAATACTACAACGTCTAGCGAGCTCAGAGAATGCTAAATCTTCACCCTTCCACTCATGGTCATTAAAACTTGTGTCCCAAAAATTATACATATACTTTTCAATCGCGCCCTTATATCCAACTTCAGCATCCATCTTATCAGCATGCGCTTTATCAAACTTAATTCTTTTATTAGCGTATTTCGCCATCAACACCTTAAACACAGATCTATTAATTAACATTAAACCAGCAGGAGCAGATTTCAATTCCACTAAATCAAATGGTAAAATTTTTATATTATCAGGATCTAAATGTTCAACCGGATATCTAACCTGATTAGGATGTTCTTTTAACCTATACGGAGTGACTACAATATCCTTTTCAGGTACTAACATTCTAAGTACAGCATCAGGTGGAAACTCCACATCAGCATCAACGAACAACATGTAATCATATTCAGATGCCATGAAGCCAGCAGTCAATAGATTCCTCGCATGAGTAATCAAAGAAGATTTAACCGACTTAAAAATACATTCAACACCGGATCTTGCTAACACTGCGTACGTGTTAAGAAGTGAGACACAAGTCTCAACCTTCATCGTGTCATAACACGGCATAGCAATAAAAACTTTAGGTTTATTTTTTTTCATCAGCCGCCTCTTTCTTTTCAAAAATATTATCATCCGACACCTTGAAGTTAGCGGCCACTGTTATTCGTGTCGCCTTAGATCTAAACGAAGATACCGAATGAGTTAGATTCCATGGAAAAATAAAAAAGTCTCCAATCTCAGGTCTAAAACCAAATGCATTAGCATGAAAGTTTTGTGGATTACCTATAAAAAAGTTTAACGCCGCAGGACCATCGCCGGTACCCTTCCATGCCTTCTGTTCCTTCTTTATCTTATCAGGTACATCTAACACCAAGACACTAGATAGATGGCAGTTATGATGTATGTGTGGTGGATTAGACTCACCCTCTTTCATATAGTTAACCCATGCAGATGTAGTTTCAATAGCGTTTAAATTAACAGCGTACCAATTCTTATAAGCAACGCCGTATGCTCGTAGATAAGGTGTTATAATTTTAGTGTACTTAGGAGAATCAATTTTATATTCACCCTTAATGATACCAGCTAAGTTATCACTCCAGACTTCATTACTCTCATCACAAAGTTTACGTAAAGCCTTGATATCATTAGGTTTTATCTTAGTCCTAAATAGTAACGGCCCCCAATGAAAAATTGTATAATCTAATTTTTCTTCCTCTATCGTTTCACTTATAATTGGTTTCATGTTCTCTCCTTTGTTTGTCTTACTGACTCCTTGTAGGATTCAGATAATTCTTTTTTCTCTTTTTCAGCGTGCTCTAAAAAATCTTTAGATTTTATTTTTACATTCGCTTGTTCTTTCTCATCAAATCTTAATTCATTATACATATCTAATCTCTTCAACCACTTATGTTTCCAAGACCTTAAGTCAGCGTCTTGAAACTTAAACTCTTGATAATACAGGTCAGGTGTACAGACCATAATAATACCTTGTCTAATTTGTGATTGATAAACGTAGTCATGTGCCATACAATACGCCGCAATTTGTAAAAAATAATCTTCAATCCACTCTATCTTCTTAGGTCGATTTGCTTGCTTAAAATCAATGATAGTATCTAAACCATTGTGCTTACAAACCAAGTCAGTACTACCAGCGTATAGACCCGGATAATACAACGTGACTTCCGACCCGTAATACTCTTCCACAGGGAGTAAACCTTCTTCAATAATTTTTTGGGCCATGGGCTTCGCCGCTTGTCCGATCCCCGTAAGATCATCGTACCCAATTCCTTGAATATGAGATTCCAAGAATTTGTGCATGCTGGTCCCACGCTTACTAGATAGATTCTTGATTCTTTCCGCTTCCTGTTCTCCAACTTTGGCCTTCCAATCTTTTAAGAATTGTTGATTTTTTGTACGGCCTAATATCGTAGTTACACTAGGAAGTCTATACCCTGCGACCTCATAGGTCCGTGATCCTTGGTCCGTGTACTGTGTGCCAGTGATGTATTTATATTTATTATTTAATTTCATTTATTCTAATTGTGATCCAAACAGCATGGTGTAACTGATTCGTTTGTTTTCAAAACCCTCTTTAGTTGAAATGTTGTTAGAAGCATGGAAATAAGCTCCATCAAAAAAGACAGCTCTATTACTTTTATATGGAACTTGCGTAGGTTTTACTTTCTTTGATTTAATATATTTTAATGCTTTTTTAGGATTACCATTCCACTCAGATCTTCTCCAAGTCTTAGGTGGTTTAATCTTATAGATAGTTAATCCATTTTTAGATTTATCCTTTACCGCTTTGTCTGTTGATACCCATATGTTTAAATTAACTATCGAAGGATCAGAATGAAGTCCTACTCCTACCCCCTCATGATTATATACAAAACTCCATGCTCTTTGAAACTCAGGTAAATCTAATTTAGTAGATAATTCATGAGCTATAAGCTCACTTAAATAGTCTTCATTTTTAGAGTAATCAATAGCATAATAACTATCATATTTTTTATCAAAATATTTTCCATATAAAACTCTATTTCTTAGTATGTTAAGACACTCTTCAGTAAAAAAATTATCCCAAACATTGATATCGTTAGAATTAAATTTCCAACTTTTTCTTTGTCTAATTGTTTTCATTCTTATCTTTCCATTCCCAATAACCTTTAACCCATGAGTCAGGGTCGCTATCTATATCTTTTATTAACTTTTCAGTTGCAGTTAACTTCTCTTTCTTAGTATTTTTTTTAAAAATTTCGTCCCATCGTTTACGATACAGATCTGTGGAAACTCTTGATTTACCATCCCATTTTCTACCTTTAGTTTTCTTACTCATGATACGTAAACCATCATAAGTAAACTTAGGACCGCAACAAATGTAAGTCCACTAAATACTAATATAAAAAAGTTACTTCTTGGATCCCGCATGTAATTTCTGAGCTTCATTGTATTTTTTCATGTCTTTTAATTGAACTGAGTTGGCAATATTACCAGCAACAGATATTCTAGTTACATCAGAATAAAATGGTGCCACGTAATGTTTTACCCACGCAGGAAAGATAAACATATCTCTATTGGTAGGTTTAACAGATTGATAAGTGATAGATTGTCTGTTGCCTTCACCATAAATAAAACCTAGTGATCCAGGCCCACCTGATCTACCGTCATATGCTTCTTGTTCTTTAGTAATTTCGGGAGGTACATCTAAGAATATAACAAATGACAATTCATCAGAGTGATCGTGTGGTGGATTGAATTCATTCTTCTTCATAAAGTTAACCCACAAAGATGAAAGCAAATAATTAGGTTTATCCTCAGGTTTATAACGAAGATTCTTATGCTTTTGAAATGCTTCATCATAAACACCTAAAACTTGAGCTATCCATGGAAGAAATATTTCTTTCTTACGAAACATATATTCCTCCTTAATAACTCCAGCAAGTTTATTACTATAATCTAATTCTTTAACTCTACTAGCTTTGGCTTCTTCTAATAATAGTTTATGAAAATCTTCTGAAATTTTCAAATGAACTATACATGGTCCCCATGTAAATACACCATATGATATTTCTTGTTTTTTATCTGTCATTCTAAATTCATTGCCTCTTTATACTGCTGCATACTTACCACCTTACCATCAACATTATACTCAGGTGTATAGTGATCTATAATTTGTTCTATCTTTTGAAGTTTAACTTTAGAATGAGGCCAAAATAAGCGACATACATTAAAAGCATCTCTATGACTACACCTCCATCGGTATTGCATTTTTTTACCCATCTGTCCTTTGCCGGGTGGTTTTTTAGCAAATGACCCTACGGCTAAAGTTTCGTGAATCCATTTAATAATATCTTCTTCTGTCATAGATACTTCTAATTGTATGGTCCAAGTTGGATATGCCTTCTCTTTTTTTGTTCTTTTTCGCATGTATTGTTTGTAAGTAACGTGTCCTTCACCGTCAAACAAACCAGCTATATAAGCTATATCACTTTCTTTCATTTATTTCCTCTCTCAATTATCCACTTAAATGTTGATGTGGCTGGATCAAAACCATCCATGTCTACTTTGCTGCAACTACTTAGCAGGATTATAATTCCAATAAGAATCACTATCTTCATGTTTAATTTCTCCTGTAGATTCGCACTCCCAACATTGATGGATATTAACTTCTCCATCTTCTTCGTCTTTTGTTTTAATAAAGCCATTGCCTTTACAATTAAAACAAATAGTTATCATTTCTTGTCCTTTATTTTGCCATTAAGTTTTTTTGCTTTCTCGTTTGCCAAACATTCTACAGTCTTGCTAATTGAAAGTTTTGCATCGGGCAATAAAACTTTAGACAATGATATTAATGTATTGTATGTTTCTTTTGTTAACGAAACATTTCTATATTTAGTTATATCAGTCATTGTGTCCTTTCATATATTTCTGAGCAATATATAGGATCAATAGGAGATTTGTCAAGTATGAAATTTATATTATCAATGGTTTTATGTACAAGTGTATATCAACAGTGTTTGGAACCGTTTCCTATGCCTACTGAATATAACAGTCACTATGAATGTATGATAGCGGGCTATGAAGAATCTATTAAAAAAGCTAAAGAGATTGGTTCAGTAGAAGTCAACAAGTATGGGACAATTATTAAGTTTTTCTGTACTCCACAGAACGTTATTTGACAATATAGTTAAACTGTGTTAGAGGGTTAGATCTTCTCACCACAATCACCTACTCTTATTTCCCTTTTTAGAGTGGGTGTGTTATGAAAGATTGATATTAATATTAACCCTTAAGTTTTCATCTGTTTGTGCCACGCTGCAATGTTTAATTGACCCGTCAAACACCACTAATTGATTTTCAACAGAAACAACTTTTTCTCCATTTTCAAATAAAGTATATCCATTGTTGGTGTTAACAGAAAATAATGCAACTGTATGTTTCTTTTGTAGGTCTACATGCATAGCAGTCTTGATATGCTTAGCTTTTTTTGTGTAACAATTTATTTTAGCTCGGTAAAGGTAAGTGTATTCTAGGTGCCCTATAATAGGCATTAATATTCTATTAAAGTAACTGCTTTTTTGTTGATCATCATAATACAACATATGACTAAAAAAATAATCAGATTTATCTTCAGGACCAGCTGTATTGTCATTGTAGTAATATGGAAAAGTATTTCCTAATAAGGTATTTTGAATATCTTTAAAAACCTCTTTATTTTTTAAAAAATTACTTATAACTTTCATAAAACCCCCGTAGTTTCCGTGCACGTACTGCTACGGGAGTAAAGGATCCACACATTAAAGTTGTCGTACAGAGGCTAGCGCGAGGCGTTACATGGACGCAGGTCCTTTTCAATTCATTCACAAATAAATCCTTGTACTGTCCCTCTCCCATCTTTGAGGTACCAGCCGCTGGTATTATCGTTTGTATCTTTATAAGTTGCAATCTCTACCCTATGATCGTCGGCAAACATCAGACATTCATGTACTTTCATTGGTTTTGCCAAATTGTACTTTTCTTTTACTAACGTTCCATCGAACAGTAGTATTAGTATTATTAATGTCTTTGCCATGTGCAAACTCCTTTACAAGTTTATACCATAACTCTTTATACTTAGGGTCTTTTGTTTTTTTCCACAGTATTGCTACTTCGTCTATCTTCTTTATCGTCACCTGTTTTTTTACCCCATGTTATTATACGATCTAAATTATGAGCTTTCATCTTAATAATAGGACCATAAGGTTTCCATGCTTGCGCTACTAAATTAAGTTCAATCACTAAATTAGACCATTGTTTAGAAGTTATATTACTTACTTTTAAGTTTATACTTTTTTCTTTCATACTGTATATATAGGGCTTTATAGGATGTTTGTCAACGTCCTTTTCTACCTTTTCCTCTATATTTTCCCATTCTTTTTTCGTGTTTATTTCTATTCTTTTTGTGACGACCCGGACGCTTTTTAGGTTTATCGCGTTTAGGTTTAGTAACTACACCAAATCTAGCTCTTTTACCCATTTTTAAACGAAGGTTTTACTTCAATACGAGTAGACTTATTTATGTGAGGCATATAACTAATTTTACCATTTATCTTTTGTTCTAAATCAGTTCCGCATGTAACACATCTATATATAGTTTTATAAATAGATACGAATACACTTTCCTCTGTGCAATGTGGGCATGTGCCGTTTA
>VTLG01004950.1_pt1 | contig 11651 bp, 10 predicted proteins | sample 4694571 | NCBI WGS metagenome assembly VTLG01 (sample SAMN12604809, study PRJNA352737) | marine metagenome | biome: ENVO:00000447; feature: ENVO:00000209|ENVO:00000569|ENVO:01000036; material: ENVO:00002151; isolation source: viral sequences binned using virsorter ... | reverse complement strand
AGGTACAAAAAGTGTCCAAGACCACTTTGATGATGCAGCGAGATTCCACAGCGAAATAACTGGTCAAAGTGTTGATGAAGTGAAAGCTATGGTAAATAGTGCTTTTGCTATGGGCAAAGGTATTGAAGAAGCTACAGCAGCCCTTTTGACAATAGACTCAAAAATTATGTCTCAGACTAAGATTGTTTCTGACTTAGCAAAGATGGCACAAAAAAATACACAAACTATTGGAGACTCAGTAGCTTTTAATGTTGAAAGAGAACTAATAGAAAATCTAGAAATATTAAAGAACTTAATGTCTGCATCAAAGATGATTAAAACTCCAATGGGTAGAGGATTAAGACTTGTAAGAGAAGATGTTAAAAGAATGGATGATATTCTAACTACAATGGATGATGTAAAAAAAGCTAGTTTTGGTGGTGAAGCTAATTATAAAATGGTAATAAATTCACTAGCAAAAATGGATGACTTAAATAATGCAAAACAACTTCTTAAAAACTTAGACAATCCTAGTTTCTTTACAAAAGGTGCAGGTCTAGCAGCCGAAACTTTTAGAAGTATGATTCTTCTTAATATGAAAACACACATTACAAATACTTTGTCTGGTGCAGTAGAGACTAATGTTGTGCCATTAGAAAGAATGATTGGTTCATACTTAGGAAGAACTGTTGGTTTAATAGACGAAAAAGCTGCTACTGAAATGTTGAAAGAAACAAAAGTATTATATGCAGGATTAAAGTTTGCATACAATGATTCTTTAGCTATGGCAAAAACAGCTTTTAAACAAGAACAAAATATACTTGACCCACTAGCAAAAGTGGCAGACCTTGCTGACTATAACAGAATATCAGCAGGTGCTATGGGTATACGAAAAGATACAAAGATGGGAGGACTCTTTGATAATTTAGGTAAAGGAGTTAGAATATCATTAAGAACTCTTGGTGCAGAAGATGAATTTATTAAACAGATGAACTATAGAACTTTTCTGTTTCAAAAGGCATATACAAAAGCCCTTGACTCTGGATTAAAAGAAACAGATGAAGCTTTTGAAAAATTTATACAAACTCAAGTAAGTAAAGGATTTGATAAGTTTGGAAAAGGTATTGATGAAGAAGCTTTACAATATGCAAGAAAAATAACATTTACTGAAGATTTAGAAAACTCATTTTTCAAAGGTATACAAAACTTTGCCAAGTCACATCCTGCAGTTCAAATGTTATTACCTTTTGTTAGAACACCAAGTAATTTAATTTTAAGAGCAATAGAAAGAAGTGGACCAGTAGCTTTATTAAGTAAAAAGTTTAGAGATAAATTATTACGAGGAACACCAGATGAAAAAGCTACAATGTTAGGTAGACTTGCTTTATCTTCTACAATTGTAGGTTCAGCAGTATTTGCTGCACTAGATGGTAAAATAACTGGGGCAGGACCTGCTGATGTAGACCAAAACAGATTATGGCAAATGGCAGGTAATAAACCTTACCATATAAAAGTAGGGGATGTTGAGTTTGGTTATAATAGATTAGACCCAATATTTATGCCTATTGGTGCTATTGCTAATGCAATCGAAGCAGGTAATTATACAGCAGGAGCAGGTGAAATAGAAAACATAATTTTGGCTGTATCTACAACAATTAGTGATAAAGCTTACTTTCAAGGTATGGCAACATTCTTAGGAGCAATAGTAGAAGCTAATCCCAGTTCTGGAGGTAAGCTACAAAGATTCTTAGAAAATATGGCAACTTCATTTATTCCTGCATTTCCTCAACAAGTAGCAGAAATATTTACAAAAGGTGGTAAAGCTATATTAATGTCTAATCAATTTGTAAACTCTGCAAAAGAGGGAGAGCAATACCAGTACCCAGAATTAAAAGAAGCTATTGGATATAGTGATAAAGCAATAAGAAGATTGCCTTTTGTTAATGATGAGTTACCAACAAAATGGAATTGGTTGACTGGAGACCCAGTACAAAACTACGATTCTATGAGTTTTGGTATACCTATAAGAAGTAAGAAGTCTGATAAATTTGCTGCACAAGAAGAAGTGCTTAATGAATTAGTCAGTTTAAATTACGGATTTGCAGGGGTTGATAAAAAATTAATGAAAATAGACCTCACTACTGAAGAGTTTTCTGACTTTAATTATTTTATGGGTAATGTAGAATTAAAGGTTGGTGGTAAAAATAGGACACTATTGGAAGCATTGAAATATACGATTAACTCAAAAGCTTATAATAAAGACAACCCATCTAAAGCTTTTGATAAACTATTTCCATCACCAGAAATAAAAATTATAAGTAAAGTATTTAGTAAATATAGATTAGCTGCTAGGGCTGAATTATTAAAAAAATATCCAGAGTTAAGAGAAAAATTTGAAGCAGGTTGGATAGCCAGAGCAACTGGTGACAACTCAGCTTTTGAAGCATTATTAGAGTCAAATAGGTAAGGAGCAATATGACATTATTATCAATCAAAGAAATCACATCTAATGGTGACCCTGCACAAGATATATCGTTTAACTTTAGTTATCTAAACCAAAGCGATATTAAAGTCTTTGTAGGTGGTGTAGAAAAGACTAGACCTGCTGATTGGGATTTTACAGATGCAAATACAATTGATTTTGTATCTCATCCACCTAACGGAACAGCCATAAGAATTGAGAGACAAACCCCTAACGCAAGTCGAGTTGTTGATTTCCAAGATGGTTCTGTTCTCTCAGAGTCAGACCTTGATAATTCTGCAGACCAAATCTTCTTTATTGCTCAAGAAGCTGTTGATAAGGCTAACTCATCTATTATCAAAAACTCTCAGAATAACTGGGAGGGTGGTGGAGCAAGACTTGCAAACCTTGCTGACCCAGTAAACCCACAAGATGCAGCAACTAAAGCATCGGTTAGTGCAATTGTAACAACAGAAGTGTCTACGGCTCAAGCTGCAGCAACTGCTGCTCAAGCTGCTGAAACAAATGCAGAAACTGCTGAGACTGGAGCAAACACAGCTAAGACTGGAGCAGAGACAGCAAAGACTGCTGCCGAAGCTGCACAAACGGCTGCTGAACAAGCAGAGGCAGATACTCTGCAAATTAAAGCAGATATACAAACTATTCAACAAAATATCAATACAAACTTTGGGGCTTCAAATTTACCAAGTAGTTTAACTGGTTTTGGAGGACAGTTCTTAGAAGTTAAGAGTGATGAAAGTGGTTACCAGTTTGTTAGTTCTGTTGCCAAACCAAAGTTTTATGGACTAAAGTTAACTAATGGTCAACTTAATCAAACGACATCTGGTAGTTCTGGCAACTTTAATACTGCAGATTATGATTATCATATCTTGTCTGAAAATATCTCATTTCAAATAACAAACAATACATTACAAATAGTAATACCATAAAGGAATAAATATATGCAAATAAATATAAATAAATTAGGTCATAGATGGAAAGGTGAGTATAACTCTTCTACTACATACGATGAGAACGATGTAGTATATAAAGAGGGTATTGTTTATATAGTAGATGCAGTTGGTAATCTAAGTGTAATGGCTAAAGGTCAACAAGATGTTTTAACAAAAGGACATCTACTTACTGGTAGTACTTCTGTTGGTGGTGTAAAGCAACAAGTACTACATTCTAAAGGTAACTCTGGTATTGAGTTTAGATATGGTGATGAAAGAAATACATATGCTGTTAAGTCTTTAGGTGAAAAAATGTTATCTATGAGAAACATTAGTTATCCTTATAATTATTTTTCACCTAGACTATTAATGACGGATGGTACAGTTAGAACTTGGGGTCAATCAAATAATGATGGAAGACACGGCTTTGGTAATGCAGGTAACAATACTGCTCACTACACAACAAAAAGAGTTGCGTTTCCAAAAGATGTAGTTATAGATAAATTATTTCCACATACTACTCATCCTGCTGCAATTGATGTAAATGGATACAGTTGGGGATGGGGTGCTTACGCAGGTAATGGTTCAACTAGTGTACAAATACCAGTAAGACACGCAGACACTTTACCAGAATTAGAAAATGAAAAAATTAAGCATATAGAAATTTGTTATGCATATTATGGTACTGGTCCAGTATTTTTATTAACTGAATCTGGAAAGCTATATGCATATGGCTACAACGGCTACGGACAAGTAGGAGATGGCACAACCACTAATGTAAATACAATTAAAAGAATTGGAGAAAGCGAGTTTACTCATCCTATAACAAAAATATTATGTACAATGGCTGCAACTTATGGATGGACTGCTGTTCAAGATAGTCAAGGACAAGTATGGACAACTGGTAATCACAGTAACTATGGGTTATCACCTACTGGTACTATATTTCAAAAACAGACAAAATTTGTTGGTTCTGCGTATAGTGGTATTGTTGATATATCAGCAGAAATTGGTGACTACCACGGAGCAGGTTCTTCATACTATGGAAGTTGTTTTGTTTTAATGAGTGATGGAAAACTTTACAATATAACTAATAGTGGTCTTAACCAAGTTAGTTGGGGTGGAACAAATAACTATTCAAATTTCTTGTTTGCTGAAAATGTAAAAGAACATATGGCTGTGAATGGTGGCTACGGAAGAGCAATGTATATCGGTAATTCTAATGACCCTAACGGAGAAAACTCATTATATTTCAGAGGATATAATGGAGGTCATAGTCAAAATTCTAATCCTACTGGTGCTAACACTACAACTTGGGTGCCAGTTTTAGATGAAAATCTCCAACAAATAAAAGCAGTTAAATTTAATATGAATGGTTCTCATTACAGTTCTCATTTCTCTGCTTTAAAAGAAGATGGCAGACTATATATGTGGGGATTTAATAACCAAGGAAGTTCTGGTATGGGAGGACCAAATACAAACACCCCTGCAAATACTGGATTACAACCTGCTATAATATCAGAACCAATTGTAGATTATCAAGTAAATGGCTACTCAAGTAGTGGAACTGGATACTGGTATGTTTTAGCCCTTGGACAAAGTGGAAAAGCTTATGTTTGTGGTTACAATAACTATGGGTCTGCAAATAATCCAAATGGAAATTATTATACATTTCAACCAATCAGATATTAATCGTAGTAAAAAAAGGAGCAAATTATGACTACTATTAGCCTTGGAAAAGTAGCTTTCTCTTGGAAAGGAGATTACTCTTCCTCAACAACTTACAACGCACAAGATGTTGTTAATTATAATGGAGATGCGTATGTTTGTACTGTAGACAGCACTACAAATTTAACACCAAGCACTTTATCAAATACAACTAGTCCACAGACTGTAAATATAACAGTAAAAGTACAAGCATATTATGGTGCTAATTATTTTTATATAGATGGAATCAAACAACAAACTCTTCAGCTTTATGAGGGAAATACATATGTGTTTGATGTATCAGATTCTAGTAATGCAACACATCCACTTAAATTTTCAACAGTAAGCGATGGTACTCATAATTCTGGAACAGAATATACAACTGGTGTAACTTCTAGTGGTACTGCAGGTACTTCTAACGCAACTGTAACTATAGTAGTAGCAGCCGATGCTCCAACTCTCTACTATTATTGTGGAAATCATAGTGGTATGGGGGGTCAGATAAATACTCCAACTTATGCTACAACTACAACAAGAACAACTAATTGGAACTTATTTGCTCAAGGTGCATTAGGTGTTGGTCAAGCTTCTGGAGATTTAATTTATTTTGATGGAAATCAATTACAAAGACTACCAACTGGTAATGCAAATCAAGTTTTAAAAATAGACTCTACTTCTTTACTTCCAGTATGGGGTTCTACAAATTATCGTAGTGGTCTTAAAGTCGCAGGGTTGCCAAATGTAGATAGTCATACATATCGTAAAGGTATGTGTGTTATGGAAGATGGTACACTAAGACTTTGGGGTAATCAAAATTCTTATGGTAACTTAGGTGATGGTTCGACAACAACTAGAGTATTTCCAGTACAAGCTGCTATTTCTAATGCTAATGGATTTAATGGTGTAAGACTAGAATCAGATGGCTCAGTAGCTAAACATACTTTAATGCAAGGTACAAATGGTACTGCAATGATTGGAGACAATGGTCACCTATATGTATGGGGCTACAACGGCTACGGATGGCAAGGCAGAGGGTCATCTAATAATACAGAGGCAACTCCATTTGATGTAACTGCAGATTCAAACAATTCAATAAATGGAAAACAAGCATATTGGATTGCTACAAATGGTAAAGGAAATCAAAGTTACCACAATTTTATGGTTCTTTGTACTGATGGTACTGCTCACGGATGTGGAAACAATGCCTACGGACAACTAGGCATTTCAAATAATACAAACCAAAACAGATTTACTGCAGTAAGTCAAACTGCTGTTAAGTTTTGGAAAGTGTTTTCTAATACTGACCGATATTGTTCTCACATTGCTCTTGGAGCAGTTTATGGTGATTCACTTGTAGGAGGAGGAACTGTAGGTGCAACTACAAATATTCTTACAGAAACACCAACTAAGTTTAGAGTTTACTTTTGGGGATATGCAGGAGATTATCAAGATGGTACTAACAGTAATACAAATAGAACTGTACCAACAGAAATAACTTTCTTTTACAACAACAATCATAATGTAATTGAATGTGTTGGCACAAGACACTCTTGGTTTGCAAGAGATGCAGCAGGTAAGCTTTGGTTCTGGGGTTATCCATATGCAGGACACGGAGGTACTGGAGCAACTACTACAACTGTAGCACCAACTGAAGTAGGAACAGATGTTGTTGAAATAGCTGTTTCTAAAAGTAGTAATGGTAACACTTGTGCTATGTATAGAAAAACAAATGGAGACATATACACTTCAGGCTATAATGGCTACGGACAGTTGGGGCAAGGCAACAGTAATAATTTATCTACTTTTACACAATCTACTTCTGCACCTAGTGGTATAACTAAGTTAATGTATACTGGTAGTGCAAACTATGATACTGCTATTGCATTAACATCTAGTGGTGAAGTTTGGGCTGTTGGTTACAATGGTAATAATGCGTGTGGAGATGGCACAGCAACTAATAGAACTACTTGGGGTAAAATGTTAATCCAAAAAGAAATAAAAGACATATGTCCTGCAGGTTATAGTTCTGAGGGTTCTTCACATCTTTTAGCAACTGATGGAACATTATATGGAGTTGGTTATGGGGGAAATCATCAAAATGGTGATTATGGTGGTAACAACTACTCAACACCTCAACCATTTATATTCTAATGGCATCAATAAAAGATACACAAGCTGAACTAGTAGCTCACGAAAGAGAGTGTGCTGAGAGATACAAAGCATTTAATGATAAAATGGTAACTCTAGATAAAAGATTATGGAGGTTAGAAGCAATGATTATGGCATCCACTATTGCTATTATTACATTGTGTATTAATGTATTTATAAAAATTTAGTGTCGCAGTTGCGACAATAGAAAAGACAAGAAAGGAATATAATGTTAGCAGAATTAGCTGCTGCAAATGCAGCCTTTAGTATAATTAAACGCACAATTCGAAACGGAAAAGAGTTGTTTGAGGCAGGGGAAGCTATTGGAAAGCTAGTTCACGCACACGAAAGTGTTAGAGATAAAGCTACTAAAAGAAAAAACTCTATGCTTACTGTTATCAGTAACAAAAAAGAAAGTGACCTTGAAGAGTTTATGGCTTTAGAAAAAATGAAAAGGTATGATGCAGAACTTAAAGAGTTTATGCTTATACACGGCAGACCAAACTTATATACAGATTATATAAAATTTTGTGCAGAGGCTAGAAAAAGAAGAAAGCTTGAATTAATTCAAAAGAGAGAAGCAAGACAACAACTTATAGAAACAATAGGTATAGGGCTGTTAGTTATTGGAGGAGTCGTTGCTGTCTGTTTTATAGGATATATAATATTACAAAGTCGAGGAGGATAAATGATTTTTGGAGCAATAACAAATATTATAGGTAGTGTAGTAAAAGGCTACTTTGAAACTAAGAAAGAGAAAGCAAAACAAAAACTATTGCAAGTCCAAGCTGAGACAAAAATTATGGAAAAGAAAATCTCAGGGGAAATTGATTGGGATATGGAAATGGCGAAAGCAAGTGACAGTTCGTGGAAAGACGAATGGCTCACAATAATTTTTTCGATACCCCTTGTTTTACTTTTGCTAGGGCAAGAGGAAAGAGTAACAGCTTTCTTTGCAGCTTTAGAAAGAGCACCGAGTTGGTACACCTACCTGCTCGGCACAATTGTAGCTGCGTCATTTGGTATTCGTGGTGCTACTAAATTCTTTGGAAAAAAATAATGCATAAGAGAAACTATAGAAAAGAGTACGATGATTATCACGGAACTCCAGAACAAAAGAAACGCAGAGTCGGTAGAAATGCTGCTAGGCGATATGCTATTAGACAAGGTAAAGTAAGAAAGGGCGATGGTAAAGAAGTCGACCATAAGGATTTTAATACAACTAATAATAGTCCTAGTAATCTTAGGATTATGTCTAAGTCAGCTAACCGAAGCAAACAACCTAAAAGGAAAAGCTAATGAATCAAAAAAATAAAGCACAGAAATTATTAGAAGACCTACACGAGGCAACTGCAATAGAACTATTAGAACGAGTGCGTTCTGGTTCTGCTAAACCTGCTGACCTTGGTGTAGCTGTAAAGTTCTTAAAAGACAATGGTGTAGAAGCTATCCCAGTTGATGGTTCTACTTTAAACAAACTAATGGAAGAATTACCTTTTAATAATGATGAAGACGAACTCGAAGAAATCAAAAACCAACAAACTCATTGACTTTAGAAATTTTCTATATCTCGTTTGGAGACATCTCAACTTACCAGAGCCTACTCCAATACAGTATGATATTGCTAACTATATACAAAATGGTCCTAGACGATTAGTCATTGAAGCTTTTCGTGGTGTTGGTAAAAGTTATATTACTAGTGCCTTTGTTGTGCATCAACTGTTGATTAATCCAGAACTAAAGGTTCTTGTTGTCTCAGCCAGTAAAACTCGTTCTGATGACTTCTCTACATTTACACAGAGACTAATACACGAGATGCCTATACTTAATCATCTAAAACCTAGAGAAGAGCAAAGAGCATCTAAGATATCTTTTGATGTAGGTCCTGCATCTGCATCTCACTCTCCCTCAGTTAAGTCAGTAGGTATTACTGGACAACTAGCAGGTAGTCGTGCAGACTTAATTGTTGCTGATGATATTGAGATACCAAATAACTCTGCTACTCAAATGATGCGAGACAAACTTGGTGAATCTATAAAAGAGTTTGATGCGATTCTAAAACCAGATGGTCGCATCGTATATTTGGGTACACCACAGACAGAATTGTCAATTTATGAAGAATTACCCAATCGTGGCTATGAAATACGCATCTGGACAGCACGATACCCCTCAGAAGACGATATAAGCCGTTACAGCAGCCGTTTAGCACCTTTGCTATGTGATACTATCTCCAGAGCCAAAAAACCTCTCTGTGGGCTTCCTACAGACCCCAAAAGATTTACGGATGACGATTTGCTAGAAAGAGAGTTGTCTTATGGTAAAACTGGATTTGCACTTCAGTTTATGCTTGATACTACTCTGTCAGATGTAGACAGATATCCACTAAAAGCATCTGACCTAATTGTTATGCCAATTGATAACGATAAAGCACCAGAAAAAGTTGTCTGGGGTAGAAGTCCAGTTAATGAGATAAAAGACCTAACTAATCTTTCTCTAGCAGGAGATAAGTTTTATTCACCACAAGATACTGTTGGTTCTTGGATTGACTATACTGGTTCAATTATGGCTATTGACCCATCTGGTAGAGGACAAGACGAAACTTCTTATGCTGTTATCAAAATGTTAAATGGTCAATTGTTTCTAATTGATGCAGGTGGAGTGCGTGGTGGTTACTCTAGTGAGACATTACAGAGTCTTAGTGTTATAGCTAAGAAGTATAAAGTAAATGCAGTAATAGTAGAAAGTAACTTTGGTGATGGTATGTTTACTGAATTACTAAAACCAGTACTGTATAAGATATACAATGTTAGTATAGAAGAAGTAAGACACAGTAAACAGAAAGAACTAAGGATAATAGATACACTAGAGCCAGTTCTAAATCAACATAGGTTGATTATAGACCCAAAGGTTATAGAAAAAGATTGGCAATCAGTACAGTCTTATAGTTCTGAGAAAGCACCTAAGTATACTCTTATACATCAGATGACTAGAATAACAAGAGATAGAGGTGCTCTAGTCCACGATGACCGACTAGATGCATTGTCTATGGCTGTTGCTTACTGGGTAGAACAGATTAGTGCTGATGCAGACAGAGCAATAAAAGACAGAAGAGATGAATTACTAGACATAACTCTAGAGAAGTTTGCTACTAATACTCTGTTAAAGAAAGATGAAGAAGAATATCACCAATGGATTAATTAGTGGACACAATAGGAGGGGGGCTAAAGTATATACATAGTAGTACATAGTAGTACATAGTACTATAGTATACTATAAACTGCTAGTTCTGTGTCTTATTTATAGGTCAAATATTTAGTAAAAAAATGTGAAAGGGTTATACGCATATGAATCCTACGCAAAACCCCCCATCGCATCGGATGTCTGGTGGTAATTTTTAGGCATGGGTGGGTGATACGAATTAGAATCATTCTAAACTGCGTACATTATAATTATACTTTTTAAAATATTTTATCTATGTCTAATAACATCAGTTTTTTTTCTTTTCTTCTGTCGCATTTGCGACACTAAAAAAATATTTTTAGAGGGTATTGACTCTCTTTCTGAAATATGCATAATAAATAATGAAGTAAGACTAAATATTAACTGTCGCACTTGCGACACTAACTAAAGGAGAAAAATATGGATACTTCAAAAACTGATAAACAATTAATTGCTGATTTATCAAAAACATTCGCTGATAATCTAACGGCTGACGATAAAACAAAGGCAAAAAATGGTGGCGAACCTGTTAAATGTTTAATGGCATTAGATACTAACACTCAGAAAATTGGGTTACAGCAAGGACTAGCTAATTCAATTATGGGTCAATTCTTTAATGAATTAAGAATTGAATCTACATTAAAAATTAATTCTAATAAATCTGGCAAGGCACTTATGAATGAGAAATTAGACATTGCCAAAGAAATAGGATGTTTTGAAGGAAACACTCCTTCGTCTTTGAGAGACATAAGAAGTGCAATTTCTTGGATGGAGTGCGATTCGCCAGAAAAACACAAAAAAGAAAAATCGCCAGAAGTTAAACTTTCAAAAAGTGCTGACTCTTTTAAAACTTGGACGCAGTTAAGAAAAGCTTATGACACTAGACCCAGAACAATGACTAAAGCGAAAAAAGAAAAAGAAGCTTTAGCTAAAGATTCTGAAATAGTTAATCTAGACAAGCTTTATGCTGAGTTTAAGAAAGGTTTATTGTCAGTAACAAAAACAGAGAAAGCGAAAAGAATAAAAAGTATTTCTAAAGCTTTCGCTGAGTTTAATATTGGTGGTAAAAATACTGTCGCAACAGCGACACCAAAAGACAAAAAAAGGGTTGCTAATCAAAAGTAATACCTTTTATTATTTCCTCCCAAAAAGGGCTAGAGTTTTTCTTTAGCCCTTTTTTTTTG
>VTLG01003193.1_pt1 | contig 11652 bp, 8 predicted proteins | sample 4694571 | NCBI WGS metagenome assembly VTLG01 (sample SAMN12604809, study PRJNA352737) | marine metagenome | biome: ENVO:00000447; feature: ENVO:00000209|ENVO:00000569|ENVO:01000036; material: ENVO:00002151; isolation source: viral sequences binned using virsorter ... | reverse complement strand
ATCTCCATTGCAGACAGTTTTAGATCCTTCGGATGTGAACACACAGACGAAGAGATTTAATGTTGACCATAGTGCTGGTTCGTTAATCACTGGTGATGAGGTAGAGATCTCAACGGCTGACGGTTCAACATTAGAACTTGTATCAGGTCACAGCTTTCCAGACGGGAAATGGTTTGTAAATATTGATCCTGTAGGAGGTATTCGTTTATTTGATTCTTTTCCATTAGCCATTGAAGGCTTGACCGTTAATGCAAAAACGCTTGTAGCTCCTAGTAGTTCTAAAGATGTGATTCTACAGACTAGAAATGAACAGTTTAGACACGTTGCGAATGTTAAAGATTTTGAGATGACAACTAGCAGAGATCAAGTTGATTTAACTTCTGTAGGAGATGAATTTAAAAGTCAATATGAAGCTGGTTTAATTAGTGGTCAAGGTTCTATGAACTGCATTTGGGAGCATAGTTATGGAGCAAAAAATAGAGCTAATCAATATGGAACAGATGCAGAATTTCCTTTTTATCTAGCTCAATTAATTTTAAGGACACAGCAAGGAGCAGATTTTAGTGGAATTTTTTACATTTACAGAGATGGAACGTATCCAAGGAAAAACGTTTACTACGAAGCTGAATGTTGCGTAACGAATGTTGCTGTATCTGTTGCGGCGGCTGAAGTTATAGAGACTAGAATTGATTTTGTAACGAATGGAGTTATCGCTTTAAAAACAGGAGATACACCTGGATACCTTCTTCAAGAAGATGACGATAAGATCCTTCAGGAAAATGAAAGTCCCATATTGCTCGAACAGGTTTAAACTATTGCTATTGGTTTTTAGTTAGGAGTCAATGGCAGATCTCAAGATAACCTCGCTTCCCGCATTAGCGGAAGGCTCGATTCAAGCGACTGACGTACTTGCACTTGCAGATTTGAGTGCAACTGAGACAAAAAAGGTCACTGTTAAAGACTTAGTAGCGGCTGCTGTTGTTCTGCTTGATGCAAATGATATACCTGCGGCAAAGATAGCAACTCCTTTTGCTGCTAACTCAGTAGCAACTGCAACTATTCAAGATGATGCTATTAATTCAGCTAAATTAGCAACTGATTCTGTAACTGCGGATGCTGTAGCTGCAAATGCTATTGGAGCAAGTGAACTAGCAGATAACGCCGTTGATTCAGGAGCTTTAGCTACCAATTCTGTAATAACTTCTAAGATAACTGACTTAAATGTAACAGCAGATAAACTCGCAAGTAACGCTGTAACGACTGTAAAAATACTCGATGCAAATGTAACTTATGCAAAATTAAATCTTACTGATGGTGATATTCCAGGTGCAAAAATTACAGGAAATTCTATAACGAATGCACAGATAGGAGCAAATGCTGTAGGGAGTTCTGAACTTGCTGATGATGCCGTAGACACAGACGCTATTGCTGACTCTGCTGTTACTAATGCGAAATTAGCGAACTCATCTGTAAGTCTTGGCGGGGTCAGTATTTCACTGGGAGCGACAGATTCCACTCCAGCATTTAACCTTTCTGATGCTACAAACTATCCAGCAGCTTCTTTGTCTGGAACTGTTAGTAATGCTCAATTAGCAGGAAGTATTACTGGAGATAAATTAGCTGACTCAACAATTGGAGCAGGAAAACTAAACCTAGCTGATGGATCTATAAGCGGAGCAAAAATAACAGGAGATTCAATAACCGCAGCACAAATAGCAGCGAACGCTGTAGGGACTTCGGAACTAGCTAATAATGCTGTAGACACTGCTGCAATCGCTGACGATGCCGTTACTAATGATAAATTAGCAAACACATCTATAAGCCTTGGAGGAATTTCAATAGCCCTTGGTGCGACTGATACTACTCCAGCATTTAACTTAACTGACGCTACAAATTATCCAGCTTCTTCTTTATCTGGAACGATCACTAATGCACAATTAGCGGGAAGTATTACTGGAGATAAGTTATCTAATGCAACTGTTACTTATGCCAAGTTAAATATATCTGACGGCGATATAGCAGGAGCAAAGATCGCTGGAAATTCTATAACTGCGGCACAAATAGCAGCAAACGCCGTAACTGCTTCAGAGTTGGCTGATGATGCCGTGGACACTGCGGCTGTTGCTGACGCTGCCATTACTTCGGCAAAGATAGCTGCAAATACAATTACGGCTGGAAACCTAGCTGCAAATTCTGTAGGAGCAAGTGAACTGGCTGACAACGCTGTGGACACTGCGGCTGTAGCAAATGGAGCCATCACAAGGGACAAGATTGCAGACGGAGCGATAAACGCAGCAAAACTTGATGGAACTATTTCAGCAACATCTATTGGTGACAATACAGTTACAAGTTCAAAGATAGCCGCCAATGCTGTAGGAGCTGCTGAACTAGCAGATAACGCTGTAGATACTGCTGCTGTTGCTAACGCAGCTATCACCAATGACAAGGTAGCGAGTGGAATTAGCGGAACAAAAATAGGGGATGGGACGATTACTGCTGCAAAGCTAAATACAAGCAATATTGATAGATCTTTAAACGTAGCAAGTGGAAACCTTGGAATAAATAATTCAATAACAGCAGGAACTCGCTCTGGGATCACGTTCAATGCCCAAGGACTCATAACTTCGACCGTAGCCCTTGCCCCAAGCGACCTTCCTTTAGCTACTTCAAGTGCTGTTGGTGGTGTTTCTGTTGGTACTGGGTTAAGTGTTAACGGATCAGGCGTTTTAGCTCTATCAAACAGCGTAACTGCTGCAACTGTCTCAGGTATCACTTTTAATAGTTCTGGCCAAATAACTGCCGCAACTGCTCTCACTTCAGCAAACCTCCCAATAGCAACTACCAGTGCAAAAGGAGCCGTACAAATTACATCTGGAGGGGGCTTATCTGTTGATGGTTCGGGAAACTTAACAACGGCAACGAGTGGAATTAGTGCAGGAACATATCAGTCAATTACTGTTAACAATAAAGGTATAGCAACAGCAGGGGCAGCATTAACAGAAGGGCTTATTCCGTCACTTCCTGCTAGTAAAATAACAAGCGGAACCTTAGACGCTGCAAGGATTGGAGCCGATACTATTGATTCATCTAAACTTAGCAATTCATCAACAACGATAATACAATCTATAGCTCAATTAGGTTATCCAACAGCAGCCTTTACTGGTCAACTTCTCTTTGACCCAATTGCTGAAGATGCGTTTTTGTGGGACGGGAACGCTTGGAATCCGATCACCACTTTAACGAAAGGAGCCTTGGTCCGTCTTGGTACATACGATGCTTCGCAGAGCGAAGTCAGTCATGTAACAAGTGCTGGAGCTGCTGCTGGTTTAACAGTTGGGGCTAATCTTCCTGCTGCTAGTTCTGCGGTGGACGGCGGATACGTTGTTGTTTCGGTTCAAGGAACCCCAAGCGGTGTTGCAGGAATAACCAGCGTTCTTAAGCCACCCGACTACTTACTTGGAGTTACTAATTCATCTGGCTCGAACTGGGTAGAAATAGATCTATCTGAAACCGTTGCTTCTCAAACTGCAAACCAGATTGGCTACACGCCTTTTGGTCAACTTCAAGCAACCAATGTTCAATCAGCTATAGATGAATTAGAGACAGAAAAAGTAGCAAAAGCTGGTGGTACTGTTACAGGTGAGTTGCTAATTGGTAACACTGGAAGCCTTGTTTTTGAAGGGGCAACTGCGGACGCATTTGAGACAAGACTAACGGTTGCCGATCCAACGACTTCGGACAAAGTAATAACTCTGCCAAATATAACTGGAACAGTAATTACAACTGGAGATACTGGAACTGTCACTGGAACAATGCTTGCCAATGACACAATTCAGAATGTCGATATAAAAAGTGACGCTGCAATTGCGTTTACAAAATTAGCCGATTTAACCTCTGCTCAAATTCTTGTTGGTAACGGATCAAATAAAGCAACAGGGGTAGCTGTAACAGGAGACATAAGCATAAATAATGCAGGTCTTACAGCTATTTCAACAGGCGTAATTGTCAATGCAGATATATCAAACTCTGCTGCAATTACAGGTTCAAAAGTAACTACTGGAACGACAAGTGCCGTCGGTGTTCTTCAGTTAACAGACTCAACTTCAAGCACTAGCACCTCGACAGCAGCTACACCTAACGCTGTTAAATCTGCCTTTGATTTGGCTACAACCGCTAATACTACAGCCGGAAATGCCTTGCCAAAAGCTGGTGGCACAATGACTGGCAATTTGATAATTGATAACGCAAAAGAGTTACGACTAAGTGAGGCCGATTCGGACGGAGCACATTATTCAGGTTTTAAAGCTCAAGCTCAATCAGCAGATATAACTTATACCCTTCCTGCAACCGCACCTACAACAGGTCAAGTTCTCAAGGCTGGTTCTACTGCAACCACACTTGAATGGGCTGCTGACTCTGCGACTGACGCAACTAAGCTTCCGTTGGCTGGAGGCACAATGTCAGGTGCTCTCAATATGGGAAGCCAGAATATTACAAATGGCGGAACAATTACAGGAACTTTTGTAGGAGACATTACTGGAGATGTCACTGGTAATGCAGACACTGCCACAACACTTGCAACAGCGAGGACTATTGGAGGAGTCAGCTTTAACGGAAGTGCAAATATAAATCTTCCCGGTGTCAATGCTACTGGAACACAAAATACTTCTGGAAACGCTGCAACAGCAACGAAATTTGCTTCTAGTGTAAATATTGGCGGAGTTGCTTTTGATGGATCAGCAAGCATAAACCTTCCCGGCGTTAACGCTACTGGTAATCAAGACACAACAGGTAATGCAGCAAGCTTTACTGTTACAGCTAATAACTCAACAGATGAAACTGTTTATTTGTTATTTGCAGATGGAGCAACAGGATCACAAGGAGCAGAATCAGACACAGGTTTAACTTATAACCCTTCAACTGGGTTGTTAACTTCGACAGGATTTAGTGGAGCTGGAACTTCATTAACAGCTTTAAATGCAAGTAACTTATCTTCAGGAACAGTAGCCACAGCAAGGCTAGGAACTGGGACTGCAAGTAATTCTAATTTCTTAAGGGGAGACAGTACTTGGCAAACAATAGATTTAACTGCTCTTTCTGCAAGCAACTTAACTTCTGGCACTGTTCCAGATGCAAGATTCCCTGCAACACTTCCTGCTGTTAGTGGTGCAAATCTAACTGCTTTAAATGCTTCAAACTTAAGTTCTGGAACGGTTAACGTTGCAAGGCTTGGATCAGGAAGCTCTGTAAGCAGCAAGTTCCTAAGAGGAGATAATACTTGGCAAACAATTTCTGCTACTCCAGAAGGAACAGCAATACTTTCAACAGGCGAATCAGGTGCTACTAAATTCCTAAGAGAGGATGGTGACGGAACTTGTTCTTGGCAGTCTGTAGTTACCTCTGCTGCTGGATCAAATACACAAGTTCAATTTAATAATTCTGGATCGTTTGCAGGATCAAGTTCATTAACTTTCAACTCTGGAACTGGTGCTTTAACTGCTACTTCCTTTGTTGGAAATTTAACTGGAACGATCCAAACTGCTGCTCAAGCAAATATCACTTCTCTTGGAACATTAACTGGCTTAACTGTTAATGGCGACCTTGGCCTGACTGGTGCTGATGGAAATATTCTTTGGGATAAATCAGAAACTTCTCTTGAAATTGATGATGAGGTAAATGTTTATTGGGGAGATGGGGCTGACTTATCAATAAAGCATTTGAGTTCAAGCAACCTTAACCATATTCATAGTTCAGCAGCAGGCGGTATTGACTTTAAAGTCACATCAGGGGCTTTAAGATTCAAGTCTGAATCAGGTGGAGCAGAACAATTAGGAGCTACTTATACTCCTGCGGCTGGTTGGTCATTTGGACATGCAGGAACAACTAGGCTTGCTACCAGTTCAACTGGAGTGGCAGTTACAGGAGGACTAACGGTAAGCGGAGATCTCACAGTCAGTGGCACAACAACAACAGTTAATAGCACCACCGTTGAGGTAGCTGATAAAAATATAGAACTTGGCAAGGTTTCAAGCCCTGATGATACAACCGCAGATGGAGGAGGTTTAACTCTTAAAGGTGCAACAGATAAGACATTTAACTGGGTTAATTCAACAGATGCTTGGACATCTTCAGAACATATTCAAGTTGCTAGTGGTAAGACATTTATTGGAGATGGTTCAACCTTAACTGCATTAAACGCATCAAATATTGCATCTGGAACGATTGCAGCAGCTAGGGTTCCAACTCTTAACCAGAACACAACAGGATCAGCAGCAACATTAACAACAGCAAGAACTATTGCAGGAGTTAGTTTTGATGGATCGGCAAATATTTCACTCAACAATAATGCAATTACTAATGGTGCTGGTTATATAACAAGTTCTGGAACGGCTGCTGGTTTTAGTGCTGGTAACGCTTCAAACTTAAATTCTGGAACATTACCTGATGCTCGTTTCCCATCAACACTTCCAGCAATTAGCGGTGCAAACTTAACCAACGTCAACGCAACAACTCTTGATTCTATTGATAGCGGAAGCTTCTTAAGATCTGATGCTGATGATTCAGCTTCGGGTTCTTATAGCTTTACCAATTCTTATAATGAGTTTGGTAATGGCACTGGAAGCGTAAGCAATGATGGTAATTGGAACGCAAGAGTCAATGTAGCTGGTACTACACACGCAAGGCTTGATGTTAAATCAGTCTCCGATGGCATCATTACTTCAATGTTTGCACATACTGGTCATGGTGCTGGAAAAATTGGAACAAGAAGTGCTCACGACGTTAAGTTTGTAGTTAATAACAATGATCGTGCCACCCTTACAACAGGGGGTCAGTTATCAACAACTACTCAAGGTATTTTATGGGGAGCGTCTAATGATGGTGCTGGCAGTGGATTAGATGCAGATACGTTGGATGGTGTTCAAGGTTCAAGCTTCTTAAGATCTGATGCTTCTGATTCAGCTACACAACCTCTAACATTTTCTGGGGGTGGTGGTGCTGTAAGTATTGGAGGAAATAGTGATATTCGATTCTCTAATGGAAATTGGACAGGAGATGCTTACGGTAAAATACAGATGCACAGTAACTCTTTATATATTGGTGGTGGTAGTACTGCTGCCTACTCATTTATTTTTAGAGTTGATAATCAAGATAAAGTTTATATAAGAACCAATGGAACAATTTGGCCTCAAAGTGATTCCACTTCAGATTTAGGAACATCAGCTAATCGTTGGGCTAATGTTTATGCTGACACTCTTCACGGTGATGGTTCAAACCTAACCAACCTTCCTGCTGCTGTTCCTAGTTACGCTGGTCTACTAAAACACTTCTGCGGGTGCTAAACGTAGATCCAATGCTAATATCTAATCAGATTGTCAATGCACTGGTAGAAATTTATGGCTGACGCAATACACGAATTTTCAAGTGATGGAAGTCTTTCTTATTCAGATATTGCAAATGGTCATACCGTTGCAACAACGTCAGGAAGTCAGACAGCAGTAGTAAGAGATATTGCCGTTACCATTCCCGGCGGAAAAGCTGTTGAGTTTAGAGTAGATGATGTACCAGTTGCGAAGCAAACTGGTTCAGGTGCTATTGGTGGCACGTTGTTAATGAAGGCAAGTCAAACATTAAAAATGTTTCCTTCAGACAATGCTTATTGGACAGGATTGAAAGTACAGGCCAGTGCTGGCTCAAACAGTCAATTTAAAAACGCTGATCTGATATCTGCTAGTGATTATTACAAAATACCTAGCGCCATGGGTGAAAGCGGAAGGGTATCAATGAGTACTAGATCAAATATATATTTAACAGGCTCAAGTACCACTGTACTTAGCAAAACAAATGGAGGAGGTTTAAGTACTTCAAACATAACTATCTATTGGGCTGATGAACATTTAGGGAAAGATGAAGGCGATTTTTATTACACTGAATATATAGATAATGCGGAATCTGGTTCTGGATATAATCACATGAAGTTCTATGACGCTTCCGCTGATACCGTTACAGAAGTAATGGACGCTGACAGTAGCTATTACAATTGGTGTGGTGGTTATTCAAATAAGTATTTGATCTTGAGAAACAATAGTACTAGCTTTTCAAGTTATAAGCATTTAGATACAACAACTAACACTGTAAGTTCAGCTATAAATTTAAAAAATTCTAATGGAAGCAATACTAACTGGACGATTAATAATGGTAAACATTATTTCAGTGCTTTAGATAATTACTGCTTAATTAAATCTACAACTGACGCTAGTAGTAATGACAGATTAGGTTTATTTCGGATTTCGGATGGAAGGTTTAATTATTGGGATTCTTCGACTTCTGATAGTGGTACTGCTGGCCCAATAAGAAACTCTGGTCGTGCTTATAGTGGATTTAGACCAGCATTACTTAGAAATACTTCTGGAATTTATTATGCAACTTGGCCTTGGTCGCAAGGTACAAGTACATCCCAGTTTGGAATGCAAATTTTTCAGTTAGGTACGGCAGAACAACTTGATAAAATAGTTACCAGTGGTACTTGGACTAATCCTGATGGGTTGAATTTGGTAACTCATTGGAGACCAGCATCAGGTGGTGGAGACAGTGGTTTCGACTGGAGAGATTTTGTCACTGGTGACGATAATACGAGTAGTAAGCACATTGGTCCGTATAACGGTTTTAGACCTTTAAAGAAACCTACTCCTACAGATAGTACTTCTCGATATTGGATGATGTGCGGAGCTGCGAGTGGTGACGGTAGTTTTGTGCTTGATATGGATAACGTCACAGATGGCGGTTCTAGTGGTGATAATACTGCTGGAGGAATGGCGTATAGAGTTAAAATACAGTTTGGGAGTAGTGCTACTGACGCAACTTTCCCGAACTATTACGGTGAGTCTGAAACTTGGACTCCTACATGGAAGCCTTCGCTGTTATCTTCTGCTTATGGCACAATGAAGCAAAGAACAACTGGTATCCTTTCTACTTAAATTATGGGACTAACAAACACACAATCATTTGCACCGGGTTCTACAGGGGGATCAGTTGTTGCGTTAGCTGAAAAGCCGACTGGCACTGTAATGGTAGTTTCGAGTAGCAACAATCAAGTAATTTACACTGTTCCTGCTGGAAAGTACTTTAAGGGGAGAATACATCATTATTATTATGATTATCCACCTAAACTAAATAATGTCTATTTGACCATGTACGTCAATAGGGATCACAACAACGCTAACCAAGGAGATGCCCAAGACTTTATCTTATATCCTGGGGATGCTGTAAAAGCTGGGAGTTACAACCAAAATAACAGCCAATATGGACTTAAAGTTATTGGATCTGAATTTGCTCTTTAATTAAAACCATGATTAACAAAGATTTTTTACGGACTGCGACACTGACCGCTACTGTGGCAGATGATTTAACCTCTACATGGGAAGTAACTGACGCTGCATCTAAGAAATGGATTGTTATATTACCTGCTTACAATCCAGAGACAAGAGAAGAATTTACTTCTAAGGAGAATGCAGAAGAAGTGATGGTAGGCAGATTGCAAAATAATCCTAATTATTGGGAACCTTACCATACTCCTGAAGAACAAAAAGTAATAGACACTCCTTTTGAAAAAGGAAGGGTTCGAAGGGAAAGAGATGAACTTTTAAATAAATACGAATGGACAGTAAACTCACCAGATTTGACAGATGATAAGAAGGCAGAATGGAAAACTTACAGACAGGCTTTAAGAGATTTACCTGACCAAAGTGGATTCCCTTGGGAAGCTGATGGAATGACTTGGCCTACAAAACCAACATCTTAGTGTTAGCCGAAAGGGTAGGGGATAGACAGTAGGTTTATAATTTAGAAGCAATGTAATTTTTTTATGTCTGACGCATTACAACGTCTTGAAGATCTTGGGAAGCAAATGGCTCAAGAAGAGCAAATCCAAAAAGATTTACAAAATAGATTCAAAGAAAGTGCAGAAAGAGCTACAAAAATAAACGAAGAACTAGGTGCGTTAGCAAGAAGCACTCAGAACCCAGAAACTCCTAGTGATGGTGAGGCTTCTCCTGCATGATGAAAATTATCACTTGGATTAACTTTGCTGCGTTCATCTTGGGCGTAGCAGGGTTGGGTGGGGCTTTTATTTACAGATCAAAAATCTTTGATGCTGTATTAGATGGCGTTAAAAAAGAACTTCCTGCTTTAGTGCAGGGAGCAATGCCAGAAATGCCAAAAATGCCTCAAACTACTGGCCCTGTTAACCCGTTCGCTAGATGATTCAATTCAAGTCACTGAATGGACTAAGTACGTTGGTGCTTGCCTCTGGATTAATTGCAAGTAATTTTATGAGCTTAAATATGCTTGCCAAAAAAGATGGAGGCATCCCTGACATAAGCAAGCTAAGTTCCACGCCCTATAGCAGCCTTCAAATCAGAAGTGAAACAAAATCTGATGGTGCAGAGGAGTGGAGTTTTTCTTCCCGTCAACATGATCCTAAAACTATGCTTGCCTATGAAAGCAGCGAATCTCCTACTTTTTCGGGTGGCGTAAAGACTAAGCATGTTCATAAGGAATCTGTTGCTCAATTTGCAATTTTTCCTAAGGGAGAAAATGGAACACTTACAGCAGATCAGATTGCCTGTATTGAAAAAATGGCTCAAGGGCGTTCCAATGGTCAACTGATTGCGGACAGTGCAAGCGTTTCAGTTAGCCCTGCTATAGCAAGCGTTCCAATCGTAGGGCCAGTATTAGCAGGAATATTTTTTGGACAGGCTAGAAAACAGGTGGGCAACCTTGCAAGTGACGTAGCTGGACAATGGAATGACTGTTAAATGGAAATAGAAGAAATAGGAATAAGAGAAATACCAGACGCTTCGATTGACACAACAATAATCCGTACATCAAATCCACAAGTTCCTAGCAATATAGGTTTTCCAGTTATTCAAATGCCCGGCTGTGTAAGGGCTAGGACGTTAAAAAATAAGCAGTTAGTGACAAATGATGAGAAAGGAAATTTGATCCTTTGTGATGGCAATGTACCCACATTGGAAAGCATGGCGATTGATTGGGAAGGTCTTTCTGCTGTTGGGCCTGTAAAAGAAGAAACAGAAATAGTTGCTCCTACTCCAAATATAAAAACACCAAAAACAGAAACTAAAAAAGAAAAAGAAACTCAAAAAACAGAAAGTCTTGCTAAAGGTTTAGAACTTCCAAAAGTTGATTTGTCAGGAATAAAAACAGATCAAAATATTGACTTACCTTGCCCCAGACCCGGCTCGCCTCCTCCCGGAGCTACAGGCAAATTTTCAACTAAAGTCGTTTTACGCTATGAAAAAAATGGTGATTTATGTGAAACCATTTATCAAGATAGAGCGTTGTTTGATGTTATTAATTCATACACGCCGCCACCAAGCACCCTTGTAAATACATCAACAATTGCTATTACTTCAGTTATTGGAGTAACTGTTATTGGGCAACCATTAGCCAAGTTTGTTCAAAAGCAGCTAAAAGGAAAAGTCAAAAGCTTTTCTAAAAAACTAACTAAAAAATTGCTTGCTATTCGGAAGAAGAATCCTCCCGTAAAGAGCCTCTCTGAAAGGCGAAAGGATCAGAGGGATTCTCGGAAGTAACCTCAATACTGTGCGTATGATTCGGGAGCGTATTAGGAGG
>VTLG01017143.1_pt1 | contig 11653 bp, 15 predicted proteins | sample 4694571 | NCBI WGS metagenome assembly VTLG01 (sample SAMN12604809, study PRJNA352737) | marine metagenome | biome: ENVO:00000447; feature: ENVO:00000209|ENVO:00000569|ENVO:01000036; material: ENVO:00002151; isolation source: viral sequences binned using virsorter ... | reverse complement strand
TTTATCTTGAATGTCTTTTCTAAAACCAGCGGAAGTTTGAGTTCCTAACCATTGTGCCGCTCCCTCAGGGACACCTGATTCCCATAAACCTGTTTTGTCGCCTAAATAAGCAATTCCCCTTGATACAGGTATACTCCAATTTTGAATGACTTTAGAACCTATACTAGTCGGATCCCATTTTTCTAAACCTTTTTGAAAAACAGGACTATCTGTATAAGAAAGATTTTGTCTATTTGAACTTCCTAAATTTTGAGAAGCAATATCTTTGTATTGACTTAAATAGGCATCTTTTATTCCACCTCCACCTAAAGTTGAAGTAGGTGGGTTTGAAATATTTTGATTCGCTCTTTGAGCTGTCAAAACTGACGTAGGCATATCTACTTCAGGGTAGCGATTTGCATATCCTAATGATGGTTTTGTCCCTGCTTGAATTGTGTATTCTGGTACTTTTCTAAGAGGCATTACCTTCTCCCGTCCGCTTGTATATCTAGTCTAAAAGTTCCAAGCTTCCAATGTTGTTTAATACTAGTGTTGTCTACTTTTAAAGCTATAGCTCGTGCTCTTGCACGTGTGTCTATTTTAGTCGTACTTGTTGTAGATGTAAAGGGTCCTAATGAAGAACTTGCTTCTGCATCTGTTGGATAATTTTTTAAGTTTAATGTCACTCTTGCATTACCTGTTTGAGTTAAAAAGTCTGGAAGCACTCTTCTAATTTTCATCATATATTCACCATCACCTCTCAAGTCTGCTCCACCACCTTGACCTAAAGATATATCAAAATCTCCTGATTGAATACTTGCTGAAATACCAGTTCTTGCTCCTGCTTTAATTTGATCTTGTCCTGTTTCATGTTCATAGTAAACTGTAACACCATCAGTATTACCAACTGTAGTGTCACTTGTAGCATCTGAATCATATTCAGTACCATGTGGTTTTCCAAATATAGAAGAATCTGCCCAAGTAGATCTAGCAAGTGAGCTTGTAGTCCATACGGGTCTCTCTGGTGTTGAATCCATAAAGTTATAAGTAACTGATCTATTATTAGATGCAGCACCACTACCTGGATAGAACCAAGTAACTTCGCCAAACAAGTTATTTAATCCAGCATAAATATGGTTTTTAGGAACTGTATTAATATCATCATAAACATAATCCTCAACTAAACATGCTAGAGATTCTAGTTTACCAGTATATCTAAAGAAACCATTCTCTGACATCCAGTAAGCAGAACCATCAACCTCAACGGCTGCATTCTTTCCAATCAATCCACAGTTCGTACCAACTTGTTGAAATGAAAATACGAAAGGTGCACCAACGAATCTCATAATAAATAAAGATGTATCAGTCCAAATGTAAATTGCATCCCGACCTCTAATCGCTCCAACGATCCGTGTTCCATCGGCCAGTCTCTGTGTACCAGCGGTATTGGTTGCTGAAGGTGCATAAGAAGTTGTTGCATCAATTGATTCTTGATCCGACCAACGTATGTACATATCATCTTGTGTTGATGTTGTACCAATAGTGGTTTCTGTTCCAAAGAATACTAAGTGTCTATCGGGTGTAGATACTAAAGTCTGTACTGCTGCTGTTGGTGCATTGGCAACGATTGTTGCTCTAGTTCCTGTAGCACCTGTTGCATTTGAATTCCATTCAAAAGTTGCACCATCAACGATAGTTGCAATAAGTTTATTTCCATAATTGTCCAAGGACCAAAGTCCAGGGGCTGTAATAATATCACCTGTTTGTGAGGCACCCCATTTAGTATATTCAGAAGCATCAGTTACTGTTGCTCCATCACTGTGTGATGCAGCTGTAGTGTTATCTGATCCTCTAGTTAAACCTGATAAAGTTCCTGAACCAGAAGTATTTGTTGTATAAGCAATACGCTCATCATTTATTAACACTGTTCCTGAAGCAGGAAATCCTGTTGAATCATCAAGAACAATACTAGATGAACCTGAAGTTAATGCTCCATCTAAAGTATCAAAAACTTCTCCAGCTACAGTACCACCCCATAATCCTAGTCCCCAACCAGCAGCTGATGCCTCAACTGCAGGTCCTATTGTATAAAAATGTTGAACCCTTATTCCACCAGAAGTACTAGCTCCTGATCCAGATTCAGCCGATCCCATTTCAACAGTAAGTGTTGTAGAAGTTGGAATTGATGTTACCATAAAATTAGTATCATCAAAATCACCAGAGCTAAAATTAGAATTAGTAATAGCGGTAAAATTGTCTAGACGAATAATATCGTATTTTTTAATATTGTGAGCAGATGCAAAAGTTATAGTAACAGTTGCATCACTTTGTGTTGTAGTAAAAGCGTTAGTTAAAGTTGTTGTAGCTTTAATAGGAGTAATGTCATAAAATGCTCCTCCTGAGTATACATATAAAAACCTGTTTGTACCCAATGCTGAATACTTAATACCACTTGCATTAACAAAATGGTGTATAGCAGTGTTTCTTCCTGTAAGAGTGCTGTCTCCTAGTTGAGCCCAACCACCTACTTTTTCAGGTGAGCCATATCTAAAACGAACATAGTCTCCACTAATCCACTGACCTTCGCCACCAGTTGCAGTCACCTGTTTATTGAATCCAGGAGAAAACTTTAATTTCTGTAACATAGAAATCTATCCTATGCCTTATGGTTTAGTCGGCCATGTTGCGTTATTACATTTATCAACAGTGTCTTTACCCGCTGGTAAATCTCTTAAATCTTTTCGATATGTTTTCATATCGTCAGATAGAGTTACATCAGATAAAGCGTAAAAATCAGTTGCAGCTAAGAGTCTATTTCTTTTAGATCTTAGATCAGCTAAAGCTCTAGCGGGGGCAGCATCTGACCACGTTTTTTCTTCAGCATCCCTAGCTGTTTCTTCTTCAGCTGTGAACTGAACTTTCACACCGTTTATATTATGATATCTTGGCATAGTTTTCCTCCTTTTTTGATTTATATATCATTATTATTTAATTCCGTAAAGGCAGATATCGCCGGCGTCTATATCGCCGGAGTGCATTTTAAATTGTATTTCATCTATAGCTGAAGTCGTATTAAAATATCCAGCAAAATATCCAGTCATTGCATAATCATCTGGATCATAAACATCAAACTTTCCTATAAAATGCTTAACAAAAGTTGTTGATGATGGATTGAATAATCTTAAAAATCCAGAACCACATTGGTCGTTATCACTGCCTATTGTAACTTCTGAAAATTTTTGAAAAGCTGTACCTTGACCTTGATCTCCATCAGTAGTGTAACCTAGTGTTGTATCAGTATCTCCTTCATTATGATAAGTTCTAAAAGATGAACTTGTAATAGTTTCATTATATCCTGATCCACCAGCAGCGTTTCCTTGAAAAGAAAATTGTGCTCCATTTGCAGATGGATGAAGATTTTTAAAAGTAAATAAGTATTCCTTGTAAGTATCATCAAGAACAACATCGCTTGTTCCATCAACAAAAGACAAAGTACTACTAGCACTAGCTGTCAACTTTTTAATAAATATCATAGACCCAACTCCTACAGAACCAAAAGTTGAGACATTCCGAACTCCACGATTATTTAGTTTTACAATAGCCATTATGAATCCTTAATTCCATAGAGTTTGATTGTGCCATCAAATGTTCCACTATTTGATTTAAACTGAACAGCATCTATAGCCGAAGTCGTATTTCCATAACCTCCACCGAAAAAATTAATAGAATAATCTGATTTATTGGCATAAGTTGTATCTGATATAAAATTTTTTACAAAAGTTGTAGAAGAAGGATTGAAAAGCCAAAGTTCACCACTTAAACTATGATCTGCGTCAGAACTCATAAAACTTTGTTCGGATAAATTTTGAAATCCTGTACCTTGTGCTATATCTGCGTCTGCAATATAAGCTATTGCTACGTCAGTGCCTCCTTCATTATGATAAGCAATAAAAGCTGTTGTTGTTTTAGTTACATTATAATTACTTCCAGTATCAGCAGAAAAATTAAATGTAAATTGTGTTGCGTCTGTATCAGCATGAATATTAATAAACTTAAATAAATAAATAGGATATGTAGATGATATAACTACATCATCGCTTCCATTCACAAAACTAATAGTTGAATCACTTGAAGCAGTTACAGTTTTAATCAAAGTCATAGATCCATCAGTTTTTGAAACATCGTCTACTGATGCAAGACTGTTGTTCACATATCTAATTATTGCTGGTGCTCCTACTGGTCCTCTTCCCATTATACTACTCCATACATTTTAATTACTCCGGCGTCTATGTCGCCTTGATGAAATTTAAACTGAAATCTTGTTAAAGCTGTTGTAACATTAAAATAACCAGCACTATAAATTTCAACACTTGCAGGGCCTCGGTCTACAAATTGTGTTCTTGCATAAAAATGTTTTACAAATGTAGTATTACTGGGATCGAAAATATGTAGTGCACCAGAAGCACTTTCATCGTTTTCATTACCAACTAAACCTGTAATTCTTTGAAAGCCTGTAGCTTGTGCTTGATCATCGCCAGTGCCATAACCTAAATTTGTTGCTGTGTCAGCTTCATCATGATACGAACTAAAAAAAGTAGTTGTCATGGTTTCGTTGTAATCTGTATTAGTTCCTGTCTCTCCTTGAAAAGTAAAATATGATGCGTCAGTTTCTGGATGAATATCTATAAACTTAAAAACATATTCTTTATAAGTAGAATCTATATTTGAAGTAAAAGAAATTGTAGCTGAACTTGAAGCTGTTTCAGTAGCTAGTAATATCATACTCTGCGCACTTACTCCCGAAGGTAGCGCCGTGATATTTGACATTGATTTATCGTTTGCTGCTTTAAGTGCCATTAGTTTACCCCGTACATTTTAATTACTCCGGCATCAATATTTCCGGATGTCATCTTAAACTGAAATCTAGTAAGAGCGGTTGTTGTATTAAAATAACCAGCTACAAAACAATCCGCTGACTCATCTGATTCACCATAATTGTTTGCTCTTGCATAAAAATGTTTTACAAATGTAGTATTACTGGGATCGAAAATATGTAATGTTCCAGTGCAACTTTCATCATTACCATTACCTACTTCATAATGTAGTCTTTGAAAACCTGTTCCTTGTGCTATATCTCTTCCAGTTGTATATGCAACAGCAGCGGTAGTGTCAGCCTCGTTATGTCTAGCTTGAAAAAAAGTAGTTGTCATTGTTTGATTATAACTAGTATTAGTTCCTGTATCTGCTTGAAATGTTAAACTTACATCATTAGTTGCTGGATGTATGTCATAAAACCTAAAAACATACTCTTTATATGTACTATCAATATTACTTGTAAAAGAAATCGTAGCATCACTGCTGGCTGTTTCAGTAGCTAGTAACACCAAACTCCCACCACCAGTCGTGCTGCTTGAAAGAGTCATGTTATATCTTATGTCTGAATATGTTGCCATTATGCTATCCCGTATAATTTTATAGAGCCGGCGTCTAGATTTCCGGATGACATTTTAAATTGTATTGCATCAACAGCAGATGTAGTATTTCCATACCCAGCAGAATAATTATTAAAACTACGATCTACATATGCCACATTATTTACATTACTCATAAAATGTTTGACAAAAGTTGTCGATGACAATCCAAAAAGCCAAAGTTCTCCGCTTATACCTTCATCATTAGCATTACCTTGGTTAATAGCTAAACTTTGAAACCCAGTTCCTTGAGCTAAATCAAAACTAGCATTATAAGCAACTTGCGCTGTATCATCATTTTCTGAATGTTGTGCTAAAAAAAATGTTGTTGTTTTAGCTACATTGTAATTAGAGCCAGCATCTATACTCATATTAAATTCAAAGTGTGTATCATCTGTTGCACAATGAATATTAATAAACTTAAAAAAATAAGTCCTGTAAGTATTATCTAAAACTACATCAGAAGTTCCATCAACAAAAGATAATGTCCCACTAGAACTAGCAGTTAGAGTTTTAATTAATTTCATAGTACCTACATCAGCACCACTACCTATTGCAAAATTGTATCTTATGTCGTGATAATTAGCCATTATAACACTCCAAACATTTGGATGGTTCCGGCGTCCATGTTGCCGGTGTCAAATTTAAACTGAACAGCATCAATATCAGAAGTCGTATTAAAATATCCAGCCATAAAGTTTTGAACGCTAATATCACTAGCATGAGACATATTAGTTACTGCCATAAAATGTTTGACAAAAGTTGCGCCGTTTGGATTAAATAAATGCATATAACCAGCAGCAGATTGATCATTATCATTACCAACACCATCGTCTCCAAAAAAATTTTGAAATCCAGTTCCTTGAGCAAGATCATTAGATGTTTGATATTGTAGAGCAGCAGCATCGTCTCCTTCAAAATGATATGATCTAAAGTTTGTAGTTGTTTTTGCAACATTATAATTAGAACCAGCGTCTATTGAACCATTAAATTGTAAATCTGCGTTGTCAGTAGCTGCATGAATATTATTAAAAATAAATAGATACTCTTTATAAGTAGAGCTTATTCCTGAAGTAAAAGAAATTGTAGAATCACTAGAAATTGTAGTTGTAGTAATTAACTTTAAGCTACCAGCATCACTAAAAGGCACATTGTACTTAATGGCAGTATAATCAGCCATCTTATTTGTCCCTCAATAACCACCCTTGTGTTGAATCAACATACACAAGAGTAAAACCTGCACGTTCAGTAGATACTGTTAAGTTGGCTGAATCGCCTTGAATCTTGTGTGAATTTCTTCCTATTGTGCAGTTGTTAGTATCAAAAGTTGCGCCATAATCAACTATCCAAACTTCATCTCCTCGAACGGCAGAAGCTGGAAGCGTCATTGTAATTGCAGCTGAACTTGTATCAACAAAGTATCCTCTGCCTGCAACCATAGTTGTACTAGCAGTTATGACTGCTTGCCAATCTACTATACCACCAGTATTCGCTGCAAGTTTTGGTTCGGTAATCGTCCCGTCTGTCGGTGTCCCCACGTCGAGCACTTTACCTAAAAGCATTACGAAGTCAATCGAGTCGCCCGTAGCGAGATTCGAGGCAAACGTTAAAGTGGCCCCAGACACTGTATAGGATGATATAGGAGCTTGTAGGATACCATTTAAGCTGACCAACATGTGATTCGCCGATTCTGGCGTTACATTTGTACCACCTACTTGTAATGTATATGCTGCTTGTCCATTAACAACGGATATTGTATCACAGACTTGAAAATTTCCAACAACGGGTTCACGTCCAATATAGCTCACGATTTGCTCCTTTTCATATTATTTATCATATTAATTAATCCCATACAAGGTGATTGTTCCTCCCTGAATTTCACCGGATTCCATTTTAAATTGTACCTCATCTATAGCTGAAGTCGTATTTACATAGCCTGCAGAATATATAGTCTGGGTTTGTGTACCATTCATATAAGTCATAGTTCCTATAAAATGCTTAACAAAAGTTGTGTTGCTGGGATCATATAATCTTAAAAATCCAGCACCGCCACTATCATTGTCATTTTGAATATTATTAGCTAATGGTTGAAAACCAGTTCCTTGTCCTTGATCTCTACCAGTATCATATCCTAAACCGGGAGAACCACCGCTCTCTGCGTTATATGTTTCAAAAGTAGTTGAAGTAATAGTTTCATTATATCCCGACCCTCCAGCAGCATTACACTGCCACAGGAAATCTTCAGTAGTTTCTGGATGTATATTATTAAAAATAAATAAATATTCTTTATAAGTATTATCCAAGACAACATCACTTGTTCCATCAACAAAAGATAAAGTAGAGTCGGATCCATCCGATGTCAGTTTCTTAATAACAACCATATCCCCACCAGTATAATCAGCCTGCAATGCATCTGGATCAGAGTCAAAGCCTATACCTTTACTAGCTGCAGCTGTAACGTTTAGACTATTATATGTTAATTTAGAAAGAGCCATTATGAATCCCTTATACCGTACATTTTAATTACTCCGGCGTCTATATTGCCGGAGTCCATTTTAAACTGTACTCTTGTTAAAGCTGTTGCGGTATTAAAATATCCAGAACTATATCTAATTTCTGCGTATGGCGGAGATCCATTTGTCATACCATGCACAGTTGCTAAAAAATTTTTAACAAATGTTGCAGATGATGGATTGAAAATATATAACTCCCCACTAGCAGATGAGTCATTATCATTTATTAAATCGGTTCCTAAATTTTGAAAAGCTGTACCTTGTTGTTGGTCGTATGATCCATCATAGGAAAGAGCATTGTCATCATCTTCTTGTTGATATGCTTTCCATTTAGCACTAGTAACTGTTATATTATAACTTGTGTTAGTTCCTGTATCTACTTGAAAAGCTAATCTAGCACCATTTGTTCCTGGATGAATATCAATAAATTGAAATTTATAAACAGGATACGTAGCATCAAACACAACATCATCGCTACCATTTAGAAAAGATAATGTACCACTAGAACTAGCAGTTAAAGTTTTAATTAAAACCATAGCACTAGGTGACAAAGTCGTTAAACCATTAGCACTAGCATTAAAAGCCATTGTGGTACTAGCTACAGGTGTTACATCAAAACTGTTATAATTATATTTAGTAAGTGCCACTATTTAACCCCATAAAGTTTTATTGTTCCGGCGTCTATATTGCCGGATGACATTTTAAATTGAATTGCTGTAATTGCAGCAGTTGCATTAAAGTAACCAGCCATATAAGCAACTCTTTGATAGTCATGAAAAAGAGAATTATTACTTATTGCCATAAAATGTGTAACAAAAGTAGTAGAAGATGGGTTAAAAAGCCAAAGTTCTCCACTTACACATTGATCGGCATCTCCCCCCATTCCAGGATTAATAGTTTGAAAAGCTGTAGATTGTGCTAAATCAAAACTTCCATCATAAGCTAATGTTGTATCGGTATCTGCCTCATTATGATAAGCATTAAACCAAGTTGTCGTTTTTGTAATATTGTAAGCATGGCTAGATGTATCATCAGAACCATTAAATTGAAAATATATAGTTTCCCCATCTGTTTGTGGATGAATACTAGCGAATACAAATTTATAAACAGAATAAGTACTGTCTAATACTACATCAGAAGCTCCATTAACAAAAGATAAATCACCAGAACTAGAAGCTGTCAAAGTTTTAATTAAAGTCAAACTTCCACCAACGTCCCCTGTCTCGAAACCATTGGCACTTGAATTCCACTTCAAGGCTTTGCTTGCTGCGGCTGTGACGTTTAGGCTGTTATAATCAACTTTTGAAAGAGCCATTAATTACTCCTTCGGATTTGCGTCTTTGATAGATTTTATTCTTGCTTTCCAAGCATCTATATCTGAATAAATTTCGTCGAGCTGGTCGCCTATATCCCCATAGGCATTTTTTCTAGTACCTTTAATTACAGCATTATTATTTTCAGTAGTAGCTGCACTATTATAAGATGCTAATTGGTCATCTGTTGGCTTAGCAATACCTAAATTCCATTCTTTTATATATGGAGAACTAACTCCATCTATCATGTCATCTTGAAGTGTTACATCTGATAAAAAATCTACAGAATTAACTCCGTTTGCTTTTGCATATAATTTTATTTTTGTACTAAGTTGTGCCATTATTTCTCCTATACCTTAAATCCTGTGAACCATATTTGTTTAGTACCACCATCTATAACTGGACTATCTTGACCATCATCACAATAAGCATACAGTTCAACATAGTCATCATCATCTAACGATAAAGTTGCTGAAATAGATACTCCTGGATTTCTTTGAGGATAACCAAGCCATCTTTGTTGTTGGCTAGTATAGCTTGATCCATTTTTATAAATTGCCATGTGAACATCAGCAGCTCCAGCAGTATTATGTGCTGTATCAACATTTACTCTACCATAAATAAAATAGTAACCAGCTACTGCTGGAGTAAATCTATGAGTAGCAAAAGTTCCATCACTATCGTATTCTTCTGTATCAAGTTCAACTTTTGTCCATGTAGCATCAGAGATTGTTTGATTGTCTGCACTATAAGCAGAAAAAGCTGGAGTAGTTCCACCAATATAAGTTTTTAATCTTGATGCAGCAGATTTTCTTAAAGTTCCACCTGCACCATCGTCCATTAATATTAAATCAGCGTCTGCTATTGCTCCGCCTATATCTGTTGCTCCTGTAAAAAAATTACTCCCTAACATACTAGACGTAATACTATTAGTTGAAGGAGTTATAGTTTGTAATGCTCTTCCTAAATAAATTCCATACATCGAATCTGTCGAAGCCGTTGCAGCTGACAGCGTCAAGGCAGTCCCCGATGCAGTATATGCTTTACCTGAACCAGGTTGTTGACGTACGTTATTTATAAATAAAGCGAGTTCGTTTTCATTTGCTACAGCATACGAAAGCGTATAGCTCGTAGTAGCCGATACAGAAAAAGTTTCTGTTTGAAAGGAGGTAAAATGTTCTCCAGGACCTTTTCCAATGTAGGACATCTTACGTTATCTCCATTATAGACAATGTTCCTGAAACTTTATCTGCAACTGAGCAATCTATCTTAATTACATCCGTTGTTTCTAAAACAACTTTTCCGCCCGACAATAATTCCAAAGAACTCCCGGCGGGAATGCTCACATCCTTTGCTAAAAAAGATGTTGTGTTAGTTACATTGTTAGCTCCACCTCTACTGCCTGTATCACTAACAAGTTCTACTTCTACTGTTATTGCAGTTGTATGAATGTTAGTAAGTATCAAGCCCAGCACCACTGTTGTGGTCGATCCAGCTACCGTATACATAGTGTAAGCGGTGCCGGCTGAAGCGGGTTCTGCTGCGAAACTGATAACTTTGAACGTGTTGGCCATATTTTCCTCCTAAAATTTCCTTATATACCTAGCCCAAGGCAATTGCAAGCGCAGTGGGGTCCTCAATTGTTGTATGTGATGTTCCAGCTAAATTTAATGTATCACAATATAATGTGCCATCAAAATATCCATCTTTAAATTCTAAACCTGATGTACCTAAATCTACGTCATTATCTGTTACTGGCGCTATGGCTCCATCCGCCATTGTAAATTGTGCTGTGCCACCAGCTGAAAAAGCCAGTGTATCTGCTGCACTGAAATAAAGTCCTGAGTTAAGGTCACCTGTATTACTAATTGAAGGTGCACCTGCTGTTCCATCAGCTGCTGATATTTGTCCTCCAGCAACTATTACACCACTAACATCAAGAATACCATTCACGTCTACTGTTGTTGCTGTAATTTCTACTTCGGTATCTGCATCAATATCTAATTGACCATCTGTACTTGAATTAATAAATATAGCTGTATCTCTTAATTGAAGTTTACCAGCGCCACCGATAAGCATGTCCGTGCCATCAAACGTTAAGTTTGCTTCTGCATCTAATTCTGTTGTTGTAGCACCAACGGTTACTAATTCATTCGCTGTTGCATTGTTTAAAGCCGTAACAGTTGCTGATGTGATCGAAGTCCAATCTAAATTTCCAGAACCATCTGTTTTTAATACTTGATTCGCTGATCCATCTGATGCGGGTAATTCCCATGCTGCAGAACCTGAAGCAATTGTTAATGCAGATCCTGAAGATGAAAGATACTCACCACCTGCTGCATCGTATAAATATAATTTTGAGGCACCTGCTAATACA
>VTLG01013729.1_pt1 | contig 11653 bp, 11 predicted proteins | sample 4694571 | NCBI WGS metagenome assembly VTLG01 (sample SAMN12604809, study PRJNA352737) | marine metagenome | biome: ENVO:00000447; feature: ENVO:00000209|ENVO:00000569|ENVO:01000036; material: ENVO:00002151; isolation source: viral sequences binned using virsorter ... | reverse complement strand
TCTCTCTTGTCTTATTAATTAATGGATTGGTATCTTACTATGTTAAATGATAAACAGGAGAAGTTTGCTCAAGCTTATGTTCTACACAGGAATGCTACTGAAGCAGCTAGAGCAGCAGGTTATGCAGCAGGTTCTGCAAACAATCAAGGATATAGATTACTTCAAAGCGATGAAGTAACAACTCGTATCACAGAACTTGAACAGGAACTCGAAACAAATGTAGATGTTATTGAAGAGATAGAAAGTCAATACACATATGCTAAAGCAAACGGACATACGAATAGTGCAATCAAAGCTCTTGAATTACTCTCCAGAGTGAGGGGAGCTAACTCAGATATTAATATTAATCTGGATGAAGAAACTTTAGAGAGTGCAATTGTAGGATGTCTTAATGTTTTAGGTGAAGAAAAGGTATATGACCTTCTATCTAAGTGTGACTTCGCTATTTATGAGGATGATGAGGAAAATGGAGGGCCAGAGAGCGTCACTGAGGGGGGTGTAGAGGAGTCTCTGGACCTACCCCAGCCTGAAGAGGCTACTTCTCCTGTATGAGGCTGTATGGCCCGTACAAAGCATTTAGCTAAATTAAGTCTACTAAACCACCAGTAGATCTCTTTAAATCCTCCCAATCTGGCTGTCCGGGGTCATATTTTAAAGTAGGTCGTTGGTCTGTCATACGATCAACATAAAATCCGGGCTGCATTTGACTTTCTTCATATGCTATTTTTTCTGCTGCTCGTTTAGCAGATTTTCTATCTAGTACTGCTTGAGATTTATTTCTAGCTGACTCAGAATAAAATATTTTTCCATCCTCATTTTGCCAGTATGGTCTGACTTTTATTTTTCCAAAAAGATTTTCTAATCTTTCTATTTCTGTAAGTATATCTGGATAATCATCAGCAGAAAATTCTATCATTTTTATTTTATCTGAAACTATAGGCTGTCTTAGTTTATAAAATGGCATATCTTCCATTCCCATTCGACTAACTAATTTTCCCACATCTTCTGGTAGTTCATCATAAATTAAACGATGAAGTCCTTCTGCCCATATCTTATCACCAGCAGGTTCTACATGTGTACCATAACGTAGTCCTTCTTTTGCTATAGATGGTAAATCAGAAACAGAAGCGGCATGAGTTACTAAGTCTGAAGATTTTGGAGTAATTTTAAGAGACTCATCTAGACTAGACAATCCTCCTCTAACATTTTTAGCTAGGGCTTTAGTTAATCCTTTTATGATAGGACTAGCAACCATTACTTATACCTTCTCATTCAAGCTAGATAGACCACCACCTGTAGAGAAACCTACACTCTTCTTCTTTAAAGGATCAAACAAAGGTACAAATTGTTTATCAGGATTAAACAACATTACATTAGTTCCACTTTCCCGTGTTATAAAAGCATCATATCCTAATTTTCTCATTTGATTTTTAATATTTTCATTTTCTAATGTTACCCAATGTCCTTTTTCTATACCTTCTCTAGCATGTTTCCATCTATCCTGTAATTCTTTTATCTCCTTACTTAGATTTAATTTTTTTATTCTTTCTTTTATCCAATCTTCCTGCTGTTTAACAAATTCTTTGGGAAAAGAATCATCCCCCTGATTAGCTGCCTTTTTTACCTGCTCTTTAAAATCTTTTAAATCTTGTTTTAATTTCTTTTCCTTTTTAGGAAAGTGTTCTTTTAAAAGTTTTAAATCTTTTTTTTCTAAGGGTTTTATAATAGAGTCAATATGATCTTTGTTAGTAAAATCAAATAATTTATTTACTTTTCCAAGACCTAGTAAGGTTCTACCTTGGTCTTCAACAGAAGAACCCATACTACTTATAAACTGAGATCTTGGATTTAAAGTTGTTGATAGAAAATCATTATAATGTGGAATACCTAGTCCTCCCGGTTCCATATATAATCCTGCTGTTCTTGCTTTTTCTGCTTCTTCTCCTTGCTTACCCCATTTAAATTTTTTAAATGGTTTATCTGCTTTAGTTGAATGATATAATAATGTAGGTAATCCTTCTTCTCCTTCTCCTATAATTTTAGAAGCATCTTCTGGTCCTAGTTGTTCTATTTGTTTTTGAGCAAACTCTCTAAGTTTTAAAGGCTGACTAGATATTCCAGACAGCGAATGTGTAGGTATTCTAGCTCCTACATTCCTAGCTAGTAATTGAGATAATCCTTTTACTATAGCTGAAGCAACCATTACTTATACCTTCTCCTTCAAACTGGAAAGACCACCACCTCTGGAAAATCCTATAGCACTCTTCTTCAGAGGATCAAACAAAGGTACAAATTGTTCATTAGGATTAAACAACATTACATTCTTACCAGATTCTATAGTAGTAAAGGCATCATATCCCAAGTCTTTTAAAGCTTCTTGAATATTAGCTTCTTCGATCTGCAACCAGTTCCCTCTCTTAACTGATTCTTTCCTTTTCTTTAATTCAGCATCTATATCTCGTATCCTACTGTATCTTGGTTCTATACCTCTGTTTTTTACTTCGGCTCTCTCATCTATAAAGTTTTTTCGTAGCTGCTTAAATAGATCATTTACATGATCAGGATTATTATAATCGAATAATTTATTTACTTTTCCCATGCCTATTGCGACACGTTCACCACTCTCGTCTGGGCTTGACACCCAATCCTCCAAATCAGAATCAACTTTGCGTGTCCAATTCTCCATTCCTTTTTTACTTAAACCAGTAGATATAAAATCATAAACAACAGGTGAATCTTCTTCGTATCTACCTTTAAATTTTTGGAAAGGTTCTGATCCTTGCCTTACTCTATGATACATTATTAAAGGTAAACCTTCTTCACCTTCTCCTATAATTTTAGCAGCGTCTTCTGGTCCTAATTGTTCTGCTTGTTTTTCTGCAAACTTTCTAAGTTTTAAAGGTTGGTCTATAGTCTCACTTGGAAAGGTAGCTGGTTTAAATGAAGTAGTTATCCTAGCTCCTACATTCCTAGATAGTAGTTGAGTTAGTCCTTTTGCTATAGCTGAAGCAGCCATTACTTATAGCTCCAGATCCAAGGTCTGGGATGTACATTAGTGTTGTCCATAGTATCTATGTGTAGGAACCTGCCATCATGCGCTCCTCTCTGAGACACACCTATGCCTGTGAAGCCATGCTGGATAGCTAACTTCATTAATCTATAGGCAGTCTTACCACTAACCAAGACATCAACTGCCTTACCATACAGATGTGGAGAGTTCTTAGCTCCTCCTATAACCTGATTGTAAGACTCATGTCTGTATCCTGAACTGATAATCATAGGCTGATTAAATTCCCTCCGTAAAGCTTCCAGTTTTTTCATAAAGTCTGTGTCCATCTGACACTCATCTGTACCCTTGCACTTAAGTTCTTCAATACTAAAGTACTCCCACATTATTCTTCTTCCTTTTCTTTTTCTATTGGAGGATGTGTTCCATTATGCATTCGATAGAACCTATCCAGATCTTTTTCAATAGCTGCTAGTCTCATCTCAATAGCTCCATCTCTCTCAGATCTTTCCTTCAGAATTTGAGGAGAGAGTATGTCCTTTGCCATGACATCAATGGAAGACAGGGCAACAGCTTGTCTTGCTTCTACCTTATCTATCCGGGTAAATATTTCTGTTAGGTTTTGTTTCATGCCATCCAGTTGGTTTATAATAGATCTGATGGTAGCTTTAAGTACGCCCCATGTAGTCGCCACACCAGCCAGTACGATACCGAATGTCAGGAGTTCTCTAGGTCCAAGCTCCAGCATTAGTCTCTCGATATTTTAGTATTCATAAGTTGATCACGTATCTGATAGAGTTTATTTAAATCTAAATCTTTTCCTAGAGTCCGAAGATATAACATATCATTATCAGATAAATCATCAGGCTCAAATTCATTAGACATAACTTTATGTAGTAAGTTAATTAATTTAGAAGGATCATCTTTCTGTTCATCTTTAGTAATTCCTCTAAAGAAATCTTCTTGAGATAGTGTTCCTCCTTCAGGTTTTAATATATTAAAAGCTTCTACTAATCTCTTTAATCTTTTAACTTCTCTTATTTTAAATTCTTGAGAGGTTGTATAATCATCTAGTAATTGTTCAGCATTTTCTGGACCTGTTAAAGTTTGATCTTTATAAGAAGGGGAGTTACGAAAAGCTCTCTTACTTCCTTCAACTGCCTTACCTTGTCTGTATAATTTATTATACATTCCAAATGTTATGTCTCTTCTTCTTTGTCCTAAACCAATAAGGTTAGGTAATAAATCTGTTTGTTTTTCTGTTAAGGTATTACCATACTTACCTATTGGCCCTAATCCTCTTTCTTTTCTGGCTTCATTACTTCTTTCAAATTGCCTTCTCTTTTCCAGAAGAGGAAAAAACCCCGGCTTAAAGGGATCGAATGCATATCCTAGTGCTTGTTCCATTGAACCGGGAGCCATCGTATCCCATTCTCCTTTATATAATTTTAATGCCCCTTCTGTAATCATAGATGGACTAACAAATGGACCTAGAACTTTATCAAAAGCAGCAATAGATAATTGATTCCAATCTACATCCCTATCAGGATCAAGCCCACCTACTACAGCTTCGTTAGCAGCTCTGGCAAAAAACTTTACATACTCATATGGATCTATAGGACCAAGACTTATATAGTCTACACCTATCCTGCCACTCTTATCTCTATTGATAGGACTTGTAAAAATTTTAGGAACAAACTTTTCATAATCTGGTCCTGATTCATCAATAGCTTTCCTTTGATCTTCAGATATTCCAAATACATTCATTGATTGATTTACAGCTATGTCTGCACCTAGTCCTACAGTAGACATACCTGCTAATCTTTTAAGACCAGCATTTCTTAATGTAGAATTACCAGACATAATATCCTTAATAGTATACTTAGCTAGGTTCTTACTTGTCCTTACCATCTCAGCAGGGAAAGAAAGGAAGTCACCAACAGGCCATCTCCTTAAACCCTTAAGAACATTACTAACCAGATTATAGTTAGGCATTAGATCCCTAGTTCTTCTTGCTGCCAACTCCATCAATTCACCTTCAGGTATCTTAGGATAAGCCTTCTTCAGATATTGTTTTGTTTTATTAAAGTGTAACATTTTATATAGATTGTCTTCATCTCTATATAATTGAAATACAGGATCAAACTTTTTAGTAGCCCCTCTTCTAGCTCTCTCTAAAATATTATCTATTCTTGTATGACTTCTACCTTCATTGGCAAATTTAGCCCAATCTTCTAGGTTTGATCTAATAACACCTGCCTTCACATCACTATCTAAAACGCCAAGTCTTTGTAGTTCTGCTACCTCTTCAGCAAATTTTCTATCATTTAGTTTAAGAACACGATTAGATATAAATTTACCTGCATTCTTACCAATAGGTAACATACCATTAGCTACCATCATAATATTATTACCCATAATATTACGAGCATGTGTAGCAGGAGACAAAACAGTTTTAGATATTTGGGACCAAGCTTTCATTTTAATCCACTGTCTCATTATAGGTCCACTGGGTTTCATAATATCCAGCCCATTCTGTATCATATCAGTGTAGGCTTTGTCTGCATATAAACCCTTCAATGGATTATCCATATTATCAGCAGCAAACTTACCCAGATTAGATATTCTATCTAGTCCTACTTTCTCTAAACTTTCTCCTGTTCCCTTTACTGTAGAGGCAAGCCCTCTTTTTTTTAAGTTATTGGCTATCTCCCTAAGAAATTGTTGTTCCGCTTTTATAACTGAAAGTTTTTCAAAAGTATTTCCAAAACTTTTAAACGGATCTCTGTATTGGCCCCATAAATTTCTAATTTGAGGTGCTATATTTCTCTTACCACTAAGAGGACTTGTTCCCCTTATCTGAGCTTCTGCTAATTTGTTTAAAAATTTATCATACTTCTGAAAATTGATGGCTCCTTTATCTTTCATTCCACCAGCAAGATATTTTAATACAGCTTCTACATCTTGAGGAGGTATCTTTTGTTTCTTAAGTAAATATTGTCTTGCTTTCTCAAGAGTTGCAGGATCTATTTCATCTATGCCTTTCCATGTAGGGTCATCAAAAGCTCTATAAGATCTATTAAGATAAACTCCTATGTTCTTATCTATAGTTGCTTGTAAAGAACCGGGATTTAAATTCTTTGATATATCTCCAGACAAATCATCTATCATCGTTCTCATTTCTTGAACTGTATCCAATACATCAGCTTGTCCTGTCTTTGGATTAACTGTCTTAGCTAATTCATCAAGAGCTTTCTTCTCTCCACCTAATGCTTTATTAACAAGTTCAAGATTACGTTGACCTACATCTCGTCCAAAAGTTTGTTTCATACTCTCTTTAAGAGTTTTATTCAGAGCATTAACAATAGTTAAAGATGCTGTACCTGCTTGACTGTTTCTTATTACGGATGCTAAAGTATCTTCATCGGTTCCTCTACGTGATGTAAAGTTTCTAAAAGGAACTCTAATCTTATTCATAAGAGAAGACACCTCATGTTCAGAATTAACCAAGGCTGATTTCTCCATACGATTAGCAGCTTTAGCTAATTCTTTAGCAGTAGGTGAGCCAGCCCTTAAAAATAAAGCAGCAAATGGAGCTTCTAACATTAAATTATTTCGGAAAGCATCAAGATATTGGAGTGATTTTTCATCTTCGGGATTAACAGAAAGAGGTTCTAAGAAATCTAATGTTTCTGGAAATTGTTCTACCATTGTATTAATAAGATTTTCTTCTGGATCTTCAACAATAGTAGCACCTGCTGCAAATCCAGTAGCATACTTTATTGGTGTACCTAAATTTATTTCTTTTGCAGAATGTTCAAGTTTTAATTTTCCAGTCTTTGGTTTAATAGGTGAAGATTTTAAAGGCCAAGCAGGTTTAACCCATTCTTTCGGCAACTCTAATTTTTTTAATTCTTTTGCACTAAATTCTTTTCTGGCTAATGGTATAGCTAATTTAGGAATATTTAAAGCTTTAGCTCCCAAGGTTATACCCTTTACTATCCCCAAGCCACTAGCAACTATAGGAGCTATATAACCTGTGTAGTATTCTACAGTTCCTCCAATACCATCTCCATGATAAGGATCAAATACTTCTGTTAATTCTGTCTTAACAGAATCAGGCATTTCTTCTGCTATGCTTTCAATAGCACTATCAACTGTTTCCATTACTCCTTCAGGAAGAAAAGCTTCTCCTACATCATAGATACCTCTAGCAAGTTCTCCTACAGCCCTGCCCGGAATTCTAAGTCCTGAAGTACCACCTTGAATGGCATCACCACCACTCTTAATATCTTCTTCATACTCTGTATATTGCTGTCTGAATGTTTCAGGATCATAATCTTTATATTCAATAAAGATATCTACCATTTCCTTAGTCGGGTTATCTATACCCTGACCAGCAAAGTACTCATCTATTTCAGTAAGAGTATCCTGATAAGACTGCGACTGATATGCTGCTGTTTTTACCACAGTGTTATCCTTATTTTTGAGTTGCCCCTACAGTATTTTTACCTCTTATATTTTTTACTGCGTCTTCAGCCGTTGTCCTAGAATTAGGAGTACCTCTACCTGAGAAGGCTCCTTTACCTATAGAAGTAAAGTCAACTTGGCCCCATACTGTTTGATCTTTAGGATTATTAACAGCCTGTGAAAAAGCAATACTAAATGCTTGTCCCTTTCTAGGATCATTACCGGGGAATTTAGAATCAGCTAGTTTAAATGCCCAATCTGAAGCAGCCCTTATTTGTTGAGGATTAGCTTTAATATTATTTGCTTTAACCCAAGCGGCACCAGCTTTAAGAGCTTCTATTTTACTTGATATTAAAGCTTGCTGTAATTTAAGATCAGCAGTTTCTATACTTAATAAAGTTTTAGCTGCATCAATAGCTCTTTGACCATCTCCTTCAGCTTCCTTTGCTAATTTCATACGTCCTTCTACAAAAGATTTTCCTCCAGCAGAAGCACCTGCGGCAGCAGCAGCTAATAAACCTCCAGCAGGATCTGCTCTACGAACAGCATCCCCAGCTTCAAGTAAAGCTTTCCAAATATTAAGTTCATTTCTTTTTGATCTTGAATCTTCTCTAGTTTTTTTATCTTCAGCTTGAGCATCTTTTATTTTTTGTTGTAACTCTTGAACAGTTCCAATTTTATCTGTAACCATAGTTTGCAAGGCTAGATTTGATTGAAGTAAATCTCCAAAAAATCCTACACTTTCTTTCTTTGGATTTGGTACTTCAGATTTTTCTTTACTAGTATCTATTATATCAGGACGTAAAGGACCAACTCTTTTAGCTGTTGGTTTAGTTTCATCTAATTGATCTTTTCTTAACTGTGCTATCCTATCACCAAGAACTTCCTTATTTCCTGATATACTTGACATCTCTTCTTCTACTTTAGTAGTATCATCAACTTCTAAATCAGGTAGTCTAGAAGACTCTCGAAGAGTTGGTGGTAATGCTTCATCTCCACCTATAAATTGCATTCCTTCTTTTATTCCTTCTTTTAGCTTTTCACTGCCTATATAAGAATCTGAAGGAAGATAATCAGTTATTCCTAATTGGTTTAATACTTGAAGTGTTACATCCGAAGGCGTACCAAAAGTATCACCTAAAGCATCACCAGCAGCCCTAGTTATTTTTTGTACATGAGGTAATACATATTTTTGATAAGCATTCGGACCTTCTTCTTCTACAATAGTTTCCGATTCAATAACATCAGGATTATATCCTACAGGATAATGCTGTCCATAAGAACCTGCCTGTCTCTTTACTACAGGGAGTCCAGACAAACCACTCTTATACATTCTCATTAATTGATCTCTATCACCAGCAGAGATAGCACCAGAACCTTCTCTCATATAATTACCCAGTTTTTTATCTGATAATCCTCCTACAGATCCACCTCCTGCACCAAAAGCAGTTCTACCACCTCCTCCATAAATATTTCCTTTGCCCATACCAAACATCCCCAGACCTGAAAGACCCAGACTTAAGAGAGACTGTCCTGTACTAGGTTGTGGTCTGGTTGTAGTCTCAGTTTTATCAAATGTTTTAGCCAGAGGATTACCATAAACACTTCCTTGATACTGGGCTAATGTTGCTTGAGGGAACTGCTGTTCCTCTAAAAACTTATAATAAGCTTCATCCAGAACTGACTGCGATAATCCCTGTCTCTCTTCTCCTGCTGCCTTCTGCGCTCCTAGTTCTGATATTCCGCTTGTTAATGCCTGAGTACCCATTCCAGACAGGTCTGCTGCCATGCCTCGTTCTCTAAGCTTTTGTTGTTCAAATCCCTTTCTGGCATCATCATAAGCTTTCTGCAATCCCTTGGCTTCTATGTCAGCCAGAAGTTGTGACTGTCCTCGTTGCATTTCTGCTGCTTCTACTCCTGCTCTTGTACCCAGACCACTCATACCACCAGCATCTACAGCCCTCTTTTCAAAGGTAGGGAGAGCAGTACGTTCAAATTGTCTCTGGGCTTCTCTCTTCTCAATGTCGGTAACGGCTCTCTGGTATGGAGACATAAATTCCTGTGCAGTCTCAGGTGTAAACCTCTCTCCACCTGTCTCATAAATTTCTGTAGCTCTCTCAAGGAAAGGTGCTGTAGTTCCGGGTAATCCTGCAAGTCCTGTCAGAGCAGCTTCTTGATCAGGAGTAAGCGGAGCTATGGTTGCACCTGTATAAGGCTGATAACCTCTGGCTAAGTCTCCCTTATATAGTTGTTGTGCCTCACCAAGGATCTCCTTAACAAAAGGAGCTATTTCTGCTGGTAACTTTGATTGAACAACATTAGTTGTACTTGGAGTACTACTTTTTGTTCCGAATAATGAAGATAAAAAACCCATTGCTTATACCCTTTCCATCATTGGCCTGAGAGCAGCAAGACCGTTAATCTGATTAGGCTGTTGGTCTGTGCCGTAGGCTTTTTCTCTAATATTTTCTACTACATTATCCATTACATCTGCTCCTTTATCTGCATTACCATTACCAAGAGCAGACATAGTGTGTGCATCCACCACATATTCCTTTGGACTGACTGCTAATGTAGCTACTTGTTCTCCCTCTTCCTTTATAGGCATAAAGACATTATCCTGCATACCGTGTCCATCTCCTCTAACTCTACCTTCAAACTTTCCTCCAAGTGCCATGCCTATTAAACCACCTTGGGCTGTTTTAATTAATTCTTCATTGATAGAAATATCCTCATCAACTCTTGATATACCCAATAAATTTTTAGAAACCTCGCTCAATTTTCTCTCTGCTTCTGGTCCTAAAGAACGGCTAACTAAATCGTCCAATATAGCAAATCTTGTTACTTTTTCTATATGCTCTTCTTTATCTTCAGGTGACATGCTTCCTATAATTTCTTCTCCTTCTACAACTTCTTCTCTAGGTCTTTGAAGAGCATCTCGATTCCTCTGTTGAAAATCTTGTATTCCTCGTATTCCTCTTGTCATAAAATCTTTTGGCTGATTTCTAAATCCACTTTTTACTTGATCCATAAAATTACCAGCTACTTGTTGTGAAGGATTTTGTTCTCTTCGTTGTTGCATAAATTGCACATCATCTCGAAGATTAGGTGTTTGAGCCATTTTCCTATGGTCTAAAGCACCCTGTACCTTATTAGGCTGTGGCTGAAATACTGGTATATTAGCACCGCTAGTCATATTGATTCCCCATCTGTCTAGATGTAAAGTTACTGATGTCACCTTGGGTATCAAAGTTATTTTGATTGTTATAATTATACACTAGTTTCTGCTGATTCCCAAATTGTTGTGGTATTTTTTGTTGCATGGAATACATATCATCTCGCACAACCATTCCCTTATTATGAATACCAAATAAAGTTTCATTGTTAACTATACCAAAATGTTCTGCCATTGTTTTCATTAATTTAAATCCTGCCAAGATGTTTCTGCTCCAAGACTCACATACCCTCTAAACTTTCCACTACTCGCTGAGTAAGTTATGTCTCCTTTCTTAGGTCTACCTATACTGGTAATTGTAACTATGCTTAGTATATTTGTAGATGGTCTGTTTTGTTCATCCAAGTCCCTGCTATCCAGTTCATTAATTAATACTGATCCCCATCTCTGTATTTGTTTGTACATTGACAGGAGTTCTTGATCGTTTAGTCTTTGTGGAAGAGCAGGATATCTTGCCATTATCTTGCACCATCCCCTTGTAATGCCAACCTTACAGATCCCCATCTCCAACTGGCATTATTAGAATCACAAGATACCCTAATCTTCGCTTGCCTTCCTCTAGCTCTAAAATCTACTTTATTAGTTGTGTTGGTTATATCAAACTCTTTTGTTATCGACTCAGTACTTTCAGGAAACTGTTTACTTGTCAGATGTAATTTGATTTTACCTGTACTTAAATCAAAGTCAGGTATAATTCTACTCATATACATAATAGCATTACCATCATCCACATCGAAGTCAGCAGACTCTACAAAAGAAATTAGTGTTTCCCCATCCCCATCAAACACTCCTGCTGGTTCATTATTAAATAAGAAGTTTCCTGTTGTTGTTGCTCCCGTAGTTATTGTATTACCAAATATTTCTCTATCCCTGAATGTTGTAAAGAATGTATTTCCATATACCCAATAGTTTTCTTCAGGAGAAAAGACTACATAACTGTC
>VTLG01011967.1_pt1 | contig 11653 bp, 12 predicted proteins | sample 4694571 | NCBI WGS metagenome assembly VTLG01 (sample SAMN12604809, study PRJNA352737) | marine metagenome | biome: ENVO:00000447; feature: ENVO:00000209|ENVO:00000569|ENVO:01000036; material: ENVO:00002151; isolation source: viral sequences binned using virsorter ... | reverse complement strand
TGGATCTAGGGTTCATTTCTGCCGAAAATATGAATGGCAAACTAGAGAGATACTAAGATGGTGTCAGGGCAGTAACTTCCCAAAATCGCCAGTTTTATCGCAACTTATCTATGATTTACATCTTCATATTGATCAGGAATACACATCACTACTGGCAGAGTGTCACGAGCAACTTATGAAGGATCACAAAGAATATAAATATGAACAGGAAAAAATTAGAAGACAACTTGAGAAAGAAACAGCAGCTGATTGAGTATGCAAAGAACTACCCTCTGTCTGTTTCTCTTCTTTGGGTTCCTCATTGCCACAACTATACAGGAATAGCAGGAGAACGTGAAAGGGGTTGCGGTCGTCCTATGAAAAGAATCAAAGGTGATCTGTATCGGTGTGATCATTGTGATATTACAGAAAAGAGAACATCACAACAGCATTCTCTTCTCTCTTTGGGTCAAGAAGCTACTTTGATATCAGGAGGAAACAGAGCAGGAAAAACAGAAGTAGGAGCATGTCTATCTGTAGCCTTTGCAAGTGGGTCAAAAGAGCAATATGTTAGAGATTGGTTACAACTTAATAATCTACCCCTTGATCTAGTTCCTGAGAATCCTTCTACTGTGTGGTGTGCCTCTCTGAGTTACAAAGACGGTCTAGAATACCTACGACCAAAACTAGATAAATATCTTCCTACAGGCACAAAGAAAACTAGATGGAACGCACAAGATCAAGCCGTTGCAATCCTTCCCAATGGTGGAAGAATAGTAAATAAATCTTGTGACAGTGGTCGAGATGCCTTCCAAGGATCGAGCATATCGTTGTGTTGGATCGATGAAGAGCCAAATGATGAAGGTATATTTCATGAATGCCTTCTTAGAACAGTAGATCAAAAAGGAAAAGTCATAATTACAGCTACACCTCTCAAAGGTTTATCATGGATGTTTGAAAGATTTGTTGAGAATCCTGCAAAGGGTTTTGAAGTTGTAAAAATATCGGGTCTAGATAATCCCTATGTATCTAGTTTCAAGATGAGGAGAACAGTATCCCATCTTACAGAAGCATCTCAAAGATCTAGATTGTTTGGTGAGTTCTCAAGTCAATCCGGTCTAGTTTATCCTGAGTTCTCAAAAGATACCCATCTAATAGATATAGAAGAGATTCCTGATCACTGGAGAAGATACATATCTATTGACTTTGGTTCTTCTCATCCCTTCTGTGCTTTATGGGTTGCAGAGGCTCCCGCTGGCTACTACTCTTCTGATACTACTCTGATTGTATACAGAGAGTTATATTGGACAAATAAAACAACCATAGAATCAGGAAGAGAGATCAACAGAATCAACAAGTTACATAATGAGGAGATACATTGGTATGTAGCAGACCCTGAAAGTAAAGATGGGCGTCTCACACTCGGGAGAGAATGTTTTATAAGAACGTTGCCGGCCCCAAAACATTTGGGTGTGAATGAAGGGATCAATATGGTTAGGGAATATCTTCAGATTGATAAAGAAGGCAAATCTAGATTGTTATTTACTAAGGACGTAAAAAACACTTTGAGAGAGTTCAGGCTCTACAAATGGGATAATAAATCTAAGAAGGATGTCGTGAAAAAAACAAATGATCATGCGATGGATTCTCTGAGATATGGAATCATGCAATATCGTAGAATGTTGGCACATAAATAACAGGACAATATAAGACCTTCAAAGAATAAATTATAAGATATAATGCAGACAATAGGAGTATACAATGAGTGATAATTATTTTGTAAGGTTATATAATGCTATATTGGGCAAGAGTTATGCAAAGCAAATAGAGAAGCCAAAAGAAGAAAATCGCGGTGCTAGTTGGAACAGTGCAGGCGGTGTCAATAATACATTCTCAGCACAAGTCTCTATGGATGCCTTTGGTATACATGGTTATACTCACGCGGGTGTCAAAAGACTATCTCAAGATCTTGCAGCCTTACCTCTTCGATTGATCAAAGGTTATGGAGATCAAGCGGTTGAACTGATGAATCATCCTGTATTAGATTTGATTAGAATGCCTTCAACAGATGTAGATGAGTTTTTATTCAGAGAACAGATAACAATAGATCTAGTGTTATCAGGTAACTGTTATATTCTTCTTCTTGGTTCTTCTGATCGTCCTGTCTCTATGGTTCGCTTGCATCCTGAAGAGGTTAGAATAGTTACAGATCCACAGAAAGGTCTTGTAGGTTATGAGCATAATTCTTCAGGTTCTGTTGTGATGTATCCACCGGAAAGAATCATACATGGTAAGAATGCAGGATATCAAAAAGGACCTCAAGCATTATACGGTACAGGTGCAATACAACCATTAGCAAGAGAACTAGATGCTGATCTAAACTCTCAAAAACTTGTATCAGAAGCAACTTCAAAAGGTCGTCCTGATGTTCTTCTGTCACCTAAAGAAGATGGTGATATATGGAATAAAGAAGTAAGAAGACAGATACTTGATCAATATAAAGGTATGCAAAAGTCAGGCGGTGCTATGGTTATGTCAGGTCAAGTACAAATAGACATGCTACAGTTATCTCCTCGTGATATGGAATTCCAAGCATCTAGAACCTTTGCACGTGAATCTATCTCTGCTGTTTTGGGTGTACCTCCTTCTGTTCTAGGTCTTCCCACTGCAAACTATGCTTTAGGTCGTCAGCAAGCTGTAGAATATTGGAGTAATCAAATAAAGAGAGGTAAGAGGATAGGATTGTTGTTTACTCGCATAGCAAGACTTTGGGAAGATGATTTGCACTTCGAACATGACTATACAGAAGTTGAAGCATTGCAATCTGTGAGAAATGATAAATTAATGCGAGTTGAGAAGCATATATTCTTTGGGATTGCTCCAGAAGTGGCCTATGCTGCTGAAGGTCTAGAGTTCCCACGAAAGCAAGAGCCTAAGGATATAGGAGAGGAAGAAGATGAGAATGTTAGATATCTTCTCGATGTATACAAGGCTGTTGATTATGGTGATAAGTCAAATGCAAGAGCAGCTATGAATGCACTTCCTGAAGGAACACAGACAGCACTCAAACGCAAAGCAAAAGAACATAACGAAGAACATGGATCTAATCCCAAGAAGAAGGTGACAAATGTTAATTATTTGGCTGTGTCTTATCATCGAGGGTTGGGAGCATTCCACGGAAACCCGTCCTCCGTCAGACCAAATATTAGCAGTCCAGAACAGTGGGCCATGGCTAGAGTTAACTCCTTCCTTTATGCTCTTCGTAATCAAAGATTCAGATCAGGAAAACATGATACTGATCTACTACCAAAAGATCATCCTATGAGTGGAGAAGAAAAACTATTTGACCTGTTAGAAACCAAAGAGCTTCCTTACAATGTAAAAGGGTTTGATTCTGAGTATCTTGATTCTATGGAGGTTGTGAATGTTCCTAATAATCCACAAGTACAGGAAGAGGATGAGATATTGAAAAACATTCTTGGAACTCCTGCAAACTGGAGAGATTACAAACAAGCTCATTTATTCTTTAATGCAAATCAAGACCAAATGAAAGAAGGGTATTACATCAGAATAGGAAGAAGATTAGACACTGATGATATACTGAATGCAGCACCTGAAAAAGGTAAGATTGTAGTATTCAAAGACCTTCTCGATCTTGCTGTTGATCATCTTAATGGTAGATATGGAAGACCACCAATAACAGAAGATGAAAGAAGAGCAGCCTATCAAGTTATCAAGCAATACTTTGATGTATTAAAGATGGAGGCTCCTGTATTGCTAGACTCATATCTAGGTTTTGACAGTAAAAAAAAAGACTCTGATGAAGAACTCACCAACTTTCCAAAGAGAGGGGACAATAAAAAGATCAGTCTCAGAAACTCCCAGTATCGGACTTTTGACCTTGATTATGCTGAAAAACTCAAACTAAATTATCCTAGTATATGGAGAGCAGGCGGTAATATTCGAGGAAATGAACAGTATAAAAAACTTAGACCGATAGCAAAAAGGGGAGGTGTGCCTGAGGGACTCTCTGAAGAGAGAGCAATAAAACTTAGAGAGGCGTGGATAGCAAGACACCTTAAAGACGGTTCCCAGTTCTCAGATGCTGATCATCCTGTCAACCTCTCAACGATTGCAGGGATTGTTGCTCAAATAAAGTGGTTAGCAATTGGGTCTATAGGTCAAAGCAAAATGAAGAAGGTTATCAATCAGATGAAGAAGAAGATTGATGAATCAAAGAAGGAAGAAAGAGCAAAGAAAAGATATTGGAATAGATGGGTGAAAAACTCACAAGGAAAAGCAGAGAAGGAATTGCTAAGAAGATTTAAGAGTTATCTGACAGCTGCAAAGAAAAGATATGCAAAGAGAATAGAGAAGATTGATAGTCAAGAGAAGTCTTTGATTGTCGACAGAGAAACATTTTTGGCAATACAGGAGGAGAGACAGGAATTAGATCGGGCTGTAGGTGATACATGGCTCAAATGGTGGATGCTTACAGGTAATCAGCAACTAGATGATCTCTATAGCAGAGCAGGAAAGGAAAGACCTTTGGATCTTGTTTTTGGTAATCGTGATTATGCTAGACAGTTATGGAATGAATCAGTGCAAGATATAACAACCAGCACGGGAAGATCGATCATGTCTGTAGTTGAAAGAGGTTTGGAGAATGGATTATCAACAAGAGCAATAGCACAGAATCTAATAGATGCAGATCAAAGTGGTATCTTCAACTTAGGAAGAGCAAACAGGATTGCTAGAACGGAATCGACTAGAGTAGTCAATCAAGCAACTACAGAATCTTATAGAACACTACAAGCAAACGGAATTCAAGTAAAGAAACAATGGTTGACGGCCAGAGATGAAAAAGTAAGAGATTCACATGTTACTCTTGATGGTCAAACTGTTGCAGCAAATGAAAACTTTCAACTTCCTTCTCAATATGGAGGTTATGAAGCTTCTTCTCCTGCTTCTTTTCCTGTAGCAGGTGAGAACATAAATTGCAGATGTACAGTGATCCCAGTACTTGATGAGTAGTATTCTATTATCTCTCTCCTAATTCTTCAAGTGCTGTATATCCGCATCCAGTATATAATCGTAATGCTCTTGCTATTGCTCTTGTTTCTGCCATTCTTATCAAATGAGGAGCGATCATCTTACCAACGTTTCTAGGAGAAGCATCACCAAAAGCGTTATATGTTCCTCTCTCTCCTGTTACTGTTGCTTTGAATATACATAGACCCGTTGCAACAGTTACATATACTTTTCCATTCTTCTCTTGTTCAACAGCATCTTTATCTAACAAAATCATTTCTGTAGCTATAGATTGAAGACCTTGATCATGTGCAATTGCTAGAAGTCCTTTGAAGGTTATAAACTCCTTGCCTTGTAATTTGATGATGTGTTTTTGATATGGGTTATTCATTGTTTTCTCCTTTGGTTAGTGGGAGGTGTTGCCCTCCCTTTTTGGTTGGTTAGATTAAATACTTTTTGGTGTTTCCCAAAGAAAAACCCATGTATCTTTACCATTCCATTTTTCAAGATATACTACATCTTTTTTTATCAATGAAGCAATTACACCTCTCAATTTTTTCATTTCAATACCTGATTCATCCATGATATCTTCAGGGTGTAAACAATATGCATCATCAAGAGTATAAGAATCTTTTAAGATTGTATATACTAAAAATTCCATATCTGTAAGTTCTACATATCCAAATCGTGTTGTTTTTACTGTTTGATTTTTATTCATTGTTTTCTCCTTTGGTTAGTGGGAGGTGTTACCCTCCCTTGTTGGTTGGTTATTTTATTAAAGTAAAAAGACCTCTTGTTATTTGTGAAGGCCATAAAATAAATTCACCTGAAAAACCTTTAACAGTGTAATATATATCACCATCAATATCTGTATTGATTTCTGATATCGTCCATGTTCCCCATTCAGGATTTGATGTAGATATTAAAGTTTGACCTATTTTTAAGTTATTCATTGTTTTCTCCTTTGGTTGGTTAGTAATTAAAGTGTATCATAGTATGATACAAATGCAAGCAAAAAGACAATAAATTGTAATTATTTTTTCAATTTGTTGTGAATTGTTGTCTACTTTGGTATATTTGCATTGAGGATCTATGCATAAATACACTTATATAATGAAGAGAACAGAACCTGCTTCTAGTAAAAAGGAGAAGGTTTCCTTTGTTGCGTCTTCTGCTACTCCTGATCGTTATGGTGATATCATCGATCAAAAGGGATGGATCCTAGAGAACTATAAAAAGAATCCTGTTGTATTGCTTAATCACGATTCAAATCAATTGCCTATAGGAAAAGGAAATGTTTACATCAGAAATGATAAACTTACTATTGACGTGGAATTCGATTCAGAAGACCCAAGAGCAAAAGAAGTTGAAAGAAAAGCAAAGAAAGGATTCATGAATGCTGTGTCTGTAGGTTTCAGACCTCTTGAAAGCAAGTCAAGATCAGAACTACCTACAGATAATAAATACTATGGTCAAAGAGGCATGTATTATAGCAAAGCAGAATTATTAGAAGTATCAATCGTAACAATTCCAGCAAACGGAGAGGCTACAATGTTAGAGCAAAAGTTTTATAACGCAATGAAAGAAGAGATCTTGAGAGAGGTCAAATCAGTAATACAGGATAATCTCATTGTTAATAAACATATCTTAAATGTAAAAGAAGAAGCTGATCGCTATATCGTAGAGTTTGCTAAGCCTGACATGGAAATGGAAGAGGACGCAATGGAAGAGGAAGAAGAAGAGCGAGCAATGGATAAGGAAGAAGAAGAAGATAAAGAGATGGATAAGGAAGAAGAAGAAAAGGAAATGGATGAAGAGGAAGACAAATATCATGATGAAGATTCCGAGGATAAAGACATGGATTCAGACGATGATACAGAAGAGAAAAGTTTTAATAGTTTAATCGAGGCATTTGCCTATATACTCACGTCAAAATAGGAGAACCCTATGAACACCAAAATCGAAGAGGCGAAACGTCTAATTGCGGGCATTGTCTCACACCAAAAAAACACAGACGATCGTTTGCGAAACTTTGAGGATCAAGTAAAAGACTTGAAACATGCTCAAAAGTTACTTGCAGAAGGTCAAACAAAAACCTATGAACCTGAAGTCCATAACAATGACTTTGCTTTGAAGCAATACAAGAATGAAGATGGATCTGTACAATGGAATACAGCTACAGTTTCTAAGAATATTGCAGGTCAAGGAAGAGTAAACATTGAGCAGAAAGGTCTTCTAGATGCTGAGGTTTATGCTAACCAATGGCACGCCGATCTTTGTAAAATGAATCAAGATCGATCACTTGCTAGAATGATGATGAAAGATCCTTATACACCTAAAGCAGATATGAAATTATATTCACATCTTCAAAAGGCTCCTTCTTTCATGAAGAATGCAGTTAATAAGATCTTTGCTGATAATGCTGGTGTTGGTGGAGATTGGATCCCTGATGAGTTCAGTACAGAGTTGTATCAAACATTTCAAGTTCCTCGTGGCTTGCGTGCTTTGTTGCCTTCTGTACAAATGGAACGTGAAACTCTTTTGATTCCAAAACTCTCTAGAGGTGGAAGACCTTATATCAAAGGAGTCGCTACTGATGATCTTGCTAAGTATCAAGCAAGCACCATCGAAACAGCACAGAAGACAGTTAGAGCAAAAGGTCTAGCTACATTGATGAATATCGATGATGCTGCCGGAGAAGATTCTGCATTTGCTATCATCCCTGCATTGTCTAGACAAATCGCTCAAGATCTAGAAGATGCTTTTGAGGATTGTATGATCAACGGTGATACAGCTGCAAGTCATCAAGATGATATTGCTAACTGGAATATTAGAGAACGTTGGGGAGCCTCCGGTCTTGGCGGATCTTCCGATCACCGCCGCCTTTTCTTAGGAATGAGAGCAGCTGCAAAAGACAAAGGATCAGATGTTGATGCAGGAACTTTCAACTTTGCTAAATTCATGTCTGTTGTTTCTCAACTTGGAGAACTTGCTGTAGGCAATAAAGTTTGTGTTGTGTCTCCTGAGGCACTTGTAGCAAACTTCTTACAACTTGATCAGGTTGTAACCCTAGAAAAGTTTGGCCCACAAGCTACAATCCTTACGGGTGAACTTGCTAGATTGGCAGGTATACCTATTGTAATGTCACGTTTCATGTCTGCTGACATGGCAGCAACCGGACTTTATGCTAGCGGAACAGCGCCTGCTGATTACAAATCGGGATTCTTAGTATTTAATACTGATTCATGGTATCAATATCTTAGACGTCAAATCACAATCGAATCTGATAAGGATATCGCTTCAGGTGCCATTCAATTAGTATCGACTATGAGAGCGGTTATGGATTCTCCTGATGCTGATGCTTTGAAAAATGTTGCTTTCGGTTATAACTTACCTATCTAATCTTAATGGAGTTTACAATGATTATTTCTCATACTTTAGAATTTGCAGGTTCTAATCTTTCAGGATTCGTCGTAATTCCTGAAGGTGCTAGAATCGAAAGATGTTGGTTAATGCTAGAGTCTTCTTTGGCTGCTGATGGTACAAATCACTTAACATTTAATGTTCGTGGTTCTGACGGTGTTACTGCTGTTGCTTCTCAAACTACAAACTCAGGTGCAAGCGGTATTTCTATAACAGGTCTAACCGCAGTTGAGTTATCTTTGGTGAATGCTGATAAGCAAGTTTATGCTGATGGCGGTTTCATCAAACTTGAATGTGACAAAGGTGGATCTCCTGCTAACAACAAGGTTGTTTTTGGAATCAAATTAGCACTTGCAAGAGACTAGGATTTAAATGAATGAGTTTGGTATCTGTATCAATATTAAAAGAGTATCTTCCGGAGATACAAGGATCTAGTATTGATGCAGATCTAACTTCACTTATTGCTCGAGTAGAGGGTTTTATTGCTCGATACTTGGGCTTTCCTTTGGCTGATAGTGGAACGTCTTACACATTGGATTCTTCGACATATACATTATTTGCTGACAAACCTATGTACGGTCTTGAATATGTACTTCAATCACCACTTAAACCGATCATCTCGATTACGTCAATACACTCTGACGTTAATCGGGTATATGGTTCTGATACTCTGATAGAAGGATCTCAATATGAGATTGACAAAGAACTAGGAAGAATCATCCTCAAAGATGTATCTCCTGATTCTTTTGATGTAGGGTTCAGAGCAATAAAAATTGTCGGTTCTTTTGGTTTCAGTACATCAAACCCACCTTCAGACCTTGTACATGCTATTTGTGTGTATTGTGCACATTTACAACGTGCAAAGAGCAATCAAGGAAACGTGTCTATAACTCAAAGAAATAGTACGGTTACATTATCACCTAGAACAATGCCTTTGGAAGTTAAAGAGATACTAAGAGGATATAGAAATGTCTCAACTATCTTTTGACGATTTTTTAAGGCGAGTAAGAGAAGCGGATAACAGACTTCTCCAAGAGTTAGAACGGGTGCTTATTCGATCCGCTCTAAGAATCGAAAGAGATGCAAAGATTAACGCAACCTCTTACCCAAAAGTTCAAACAGGAAGACTTAGATCTTCTATAACAGGTCTTGTAGATGCTCCTCTGGGTTCTCCTAGGGTAGTACTAAGAGCAGGCGGATCTACCTCTGGATCAGATGTGGATTATGCTGAGTTTGTTGAATTTGGTACTCGTTATATCAAGCCTCGTTTGTTTCTGGGTCGGGCTGTCAACGCAGAATCTCAACGTCTTCCTGATCGGTTATCTTCTCTTCTTAATGTTGCTCTGGGAGCAGATTGATGTCTGATATCATACATGTACAAGTATTGTCTAGATTGAAGACGTTAACAGCTGCTGATTTTTCCAGCGGTTTTTCAGGTCTTGATTTATCCGGTCGTGTTGTTATTGGTGCTGTTTTGAATGCTCCTCAAGTTCCTTCTGCTAGTATCGTCTTTATTGATACCATAGAACAACAAGGAAGAACATTAGGAAGATATATAGGAGAATCTGTATATCAAATTGTATGTTATGCAGGTGGAGATGTTCTAGAAACTAGAATAAAAAATGCCATGAATCTTGCAGGTGATATACAAAAAGCAATCACTTCAGATCGCACACTAGGATTATCAGGATTAACTCAGGATGTAATTGTCAATTTTACTGCTCTTGATGGTGAAGAATATGGTATATCTAACACAGGGATCTCATTATTAGAGGTTAGAGTATCCCATCAATCTCAATTTGGTGTATAGATGAGTTGGTTCGACAAAGATTTTAAAAGAAGAGTTCCTATAACGATAGACACAAGTCTCACGTCATCAGGTTCTTTTCAGTTTGCTTTGACAATACCGACAACATGGGACGACTTTTGGGACAATGTTTTATCAAATGGATTTGACGTAGTTATTACTGATGAAAATGGCGATAATGTATCCACTTTTGAAAGGGTGAGTTTCAATGTCTCTACTCGAACCGGAACATTTAGATGCAACTTTGGAACAGTAAAAGCCGCAAATGTAATTCACCAAGGTTTTTTATATTATGATAATCCAAATCAATCTAGCGATCTATCTACGTCTGTAGGAGCCTCTTCTCCTGTTAATGCCTTTATTTATTTGGGTGCACCATTTAAAAATGTTGTTAACGTCGTCACACAAGCAGGATTGTCAACTGTACCAACAACAATTGTCCAAAAAGATCCTGATGAGTTAATTGATGTTTGGTTCCCTGTCTCTCAATTACTTGCACCTAGATCCTTACCATCAAACGAAAGACTTGATTTCAAATCTGTAAACTTTTACAATTTTGAGGTTTTGAACTCAGCAGGAGCATCTCAGCCCATGGTATCATTATCTGAGACTAGATCAATTAATGGATGGGTAAGAGCAAGGATAACAGGAGGCACAGCAGATACAGATTTTGTTATTAGATGCATCATACAAAATACAGATTTAGAAAAGTTTATACTTACATGCTTATTACAAGTTAGAAAATTACTACCTACATAGGAGGTTATCATGCCATTACAATTTGGACGTGGAGCATTTATTAAATTAGGAGAGGAATCAACCTACGGAACTATAGCAGGAGCCATGGGTGTTGATAATAGAATCATCTCTGCATCTTTCCAAAAGACACAAGAGAAGGAAAGAAAAACACATTTATCTCAATCCGGTGGCGGTGGTTTCCAGAATGGACACTTTGAAGCCTTTTTGAATTGCGGCGGTTCTATTGATCTTCCTTTGCTGTATGAAGGTACAGGAATGCTTTTAAAGGCTGCAGTAGGCAATGCAACGACTTCAGGCGGTGGACCTACTTATGAGCATCTTTATATTCCAACGGCAGACGGTACAGTGCCATCTTTATCTATTGCACTTCAAAGAGGTACTGGGATCAGCAACTCAAAAGAGATCTTCTTAGGTTGTAAGGTTGCATCAATGAATATCTCAGGATCGGCAGGAGAAGAGATAACTGCTTCATTTGAGATTATTGCTCAAGATTCACAAACAAGAGCAGCTGCATTAACTTCCTCGTTTGGATCAGGTAAGCAAATGTTTCATTTTGAATGCGGTAATCTTTCGTACAGTGGCAATAACTTTCCAATGAAGAGTTTTGAATTTACACTTGATAACAAACTTGAAAGAAGAAACGTGTTAGGTGAT